>Ga0247765_1000056_pt1 | contig 82948 bp, 105 predicted proteins | sample UWRJL106311C6_FD_179949 | JGI IMG/M metagenome (GOLD analysis project Ga0247765, IMG submission 179949) | Plant litter microbial communities from Arlington Agricultural Research Station in Wisconsin, United States - UWRJ-L106-311C-6 | ecosystem: Environmental > Terrestrial > Plant litter >... | reverse complement strand
AAAAAAAAAAAAAAAAAAAAAAAAGAGAGAGAGAGAGAGAGAGAGAGAGCGGCACGATGATGCTGAAATGAGAGAGCTACGCATAGGAAGGCTACCGTGGTTGGGGACCGGCCATATCTTGGTTAGCCGGTCGATGAAGAAAAAATGTAAAAATCCAAAATTCAAAATTCAAAAACCCAGGCCGAAATCTCCCAAGCCCCTAACTAAACAGAAAATCGATAACTGACACATTAACTAGCCACTCTTATTTCCTTGTCCGCTCTCTTGACGCGGCGGCCCCATAACTGCTGCGCCTAATTGAGGACTGAGCTTGTACCCCTTGCCGTAACGATCTAGGAACTGCGAGGTTCCACTCCCATTCCCATTCCCATCTGCCACAGGGGGCATAATCGGTGACTCACCCTCGGGCAACATCATCCGGGCGCCCGGGGAAAAGTCGCGCGAGATCTGCTGGATCGTAGCGTCACTAATCTGGCCCCCGAACTGCACGCCCCTAGGACCCACGAAAATGTCCTTGGCATGTACAACCCTGTTGGTGGTAGAGGCAAAGAACTGGAGGACTTCGTCTTCTCCTCTGATGTTATCAAAGACGTTGAGGTTGACTTTGGTCACGTTCTCATTCGCTTTGGAGCAGACGTCCATGCACAACCTTGCTGTTTGCCACTCTGCGTGCAGCATCTCGAGCTTGGCAGCTTCCTCTGGCGACGATAGGGCCTTCTTCGCCGTCGTCATCAGCTGCTCGACTACCGTCTTGAGATGTTCTTCCAGCCGCTGCGAGGCAACACCCAGGGCGTCTCGGCACCCTTCTAGGCCATCCACCGTGATCTGCTCGGCCACGGCGACTCCCGCAGCGCGCGCCTCGTCCCGGTGCTGCCCGCGGTTGGCCGCTAGCTTGGGCTGGATCTGGTTGATTTGCGCCGATAGCTGAGAGCAAATGACGAGGCACTGCTGCGCGCTGGACCGCTCCTCCTCCATTTGCCGCACGAGAGCCGCATCCTCGCTCGACAGCTTGGCGGCTCGGAGGAATTCTGATTGTAGTTTCTCGCTGACGTTCTCGAGGTGATCTTGAAGGTCGGCAGTAGTGTCGCGTATCATGGACTTGTATTTGTCAAGGCTTTCGGCCGAGATGGAAGACTGCCGGCTAGAATCGAGGGAAGGGGAAAACAGAAACCCCCGTCGTCAGCAAAAATGTTGTACTATCACGGACAGAAGAGGGGGAACGCGAAGGCTGCCCTTGGCCAGGCCAGGCTACCTACAGGTTGGCGTTGACCAGCGCAATGGTAATGGTCGACTTGTAGCCCGCTAGCATCCTCCGAAACTCGTCGATGCCGTCGCCCATGTACCTTAGCTTTGCCCAATCGCGGAAGCTTGTTCCTGACCCGGTCGACCGCGACGAGCATTTCGCGACCGCTTCTTCAAACTCCCGACACGCCCTTCCGCATCGGAGCAGTGGCAGCTTCAGCGCTGTGAGGTCTATGTCTTTGTGTTTTTCAACCGTTTCCGAGAGGGACTGCAAGACGGTCGCGAGAGCCTCGAGCTCTTCCTTGAGGTCGCGCACATTTTTCGGGTGGCTGCGGTAGCTCTCAATCGCTTTGTAGAGCACGACGCTGGACTGAAAGGTGAATGTCACCAAGGTCAAGAGCCCGGAAGTCAGGCTCACCGCGTCTGCCATCACACACTGCTCGCCCTGGGCGCGGCTATCGCAGAAAGTTAACTTCGTAACTGTCGTTGGAGAGGATGGGCAGGAAGAGCGGGGTTGTCTCTGGGGACGGACGTCCAACTGAGCTACCACTAAGCCATGCTGCATCGTGTGACTGCAGAGTGCGGGGTGCTCAGCTCGCTGAGCCAGCCAACCGGCAGGCAGTAAGCCCGGTCTGGTGTGCAATGGGATTCTTCCACAAGTCGGGTACCGCCAAGCCCCGTTGGGATTGGATCCAAACTGATCACCCGACGAGTGATCACGTGACTATAAGAATTGGATAGTCGTCGACTTAGGATGCCGAAACAAACAAAAAGAGACGGATGTTTAAGATTTTCGGGAGCGAGCGATCACCTTTTTCAGCCTCTCTCTGGATGGTTGCAATGGGAATTGACAGTTGGGAATTCATGGATGTGGGCCGGGGGTTTATGTACCAAAAGATGTATGTGACACGACTTGTAGGAGTGGTATTGACCTTGAAATACTGCGCGTCTATCTGTATGTGGTCTGGTCGGTAGCGCCTATGTAGCTGAGAATTATGGATTGGATGATAAAAAGGTCGTTGAACCCAAAGGTATTTCCGACCTCCAAGCTGTGGATAATCTGTTTGTAGTAAGTATCCCGAGCCCGTGATGGATAACTGAATGCAACGCTGTCAGTAACAGCTCATTTTCACTGCAGGATTAATTACAACGCTTTAACTGCCCACTGGCCCGTCGACCTTGGTTGCGTCAACCTGACCGTATTTCATATCTCACTGGGCTTGGTTGATGTAGGTCCCATACCCTAGATAGAACTTTACTCGCTTGGCCTCTCATTGGGGATGCGATGTAGCGGCTTGCGGGTGAGCTGCAGATAGTATTCCAGCTAACTCCGCGGCCGTGTCTCAGTTCTGGTGTAGATTTGATCATGAGATTGATTATGCAGCCCTAGGTTGCTTGTAGCTTGTTGCAGAAACGAAAGGCACTGTCCAGTCAACAATGGTTGTAATACGTTGGGGAAGGTGGCAGGCCGGCCTTTCGCCTCAAAGTCGACCATAACCACTTTCTGTTGACTCGCATAACTGATCACGACAATATCAACAACAGCAAAGTCCAGGAAAGAGATTGATTCAGAAGTTGAGGCTACCGAAAACCTACCTATGACCAAGCATACGCGCTGCGCCTGGCCGTATAAAAGCAGATCCTTACGCGGAGTTCCTCACGGAATCTCTCGCCGCGCATCTCGCGAATTGCGCCTGGGGCCGTGATTCAGCTGACCATTCGCACACACAACGTCGATCTAGAAATGCACAGAGTATCAATGTTATGTGCCACCACAACTGGGCACTGGCAATCGGTGATACGGCATCACCTGTCGGACCATTGCAGGTTCGGCGTCTCTCACCTCGACTAACTTGACGAGACGGGTGATGGTACGACCCAATTACAGGCACCGGGTGATGGATTGGGTTGGCACCCGAAATCACGACGCCATCCTGGAAGGCGATGTGGTCTGGCACCCGTGTCACGAGTGTTTGCAGAACCAGGGACGCAATTGGCTGGGTAGAGCACAGGTCAGCTCGTCAACAAGGGCTGGCCCCTGACCCTCCGCAGCCCGGTCGCCCAGGAGGCTAGAGTTACAGGATGGCATTTCCGTCAAACGATTCGGTTACACCATGGTCACCACCAGACCGAGACCGGAACCTACCTCGGAACGGGTCAGGCACCCGTGGCCCACAGGACAAACCCTGTCACGACGCACCACTGCCTGCAGGCAAGCTGAAACACCAGACTACTGCACCTCCGTTTGTCAATTCCGCATTCTCGGGACGGAAACCCACCTGGCTGCTGATCCCGTTTACTCTCCGGCGTGGGCGTCAGCACTCGGATCCCCACGCGGTACTGGTCCACCAAACGCTCCTGGCCAACTGCCCGTCAGGAGCCTCACTCGGTATCTTACCAGGGGATCCCTCAAAGAGGGAAACCATCATCATGGATAAGATGAATCGACCCTGGTCGTGTAGAATGATGTAAGCGCCGAACCAAACAGCTCGAAAATCATATTAAAAGGCTAAGATCCTGTTCCAAACAACGCGAGCACCAAAAATGGCGCAAAGTGACAAAGCCGCCGACCAGGGCATCGTCGACGCCCAAATGAAAATGCGAAGAAGAAATAAGAAAGAAAAGAAAAGAGAAAAAACTGTGAACCCATGCATGAGAGATGATGCCCATCAGTCCCTGCGATCAATGCAATCAAAATGCTTGGTCGCGAGCTCCTCGTTTTCGTCTTTCTTGTTGTCATTGCGGGTGTCGTCTGAGATCCCACCCGCTCGGGGGTGTGCTGTTGTGCCATCGTCTAAAGGTGCCCGTGTCTGTGGTTGCCGAATGCCCTGAAATGAAGAATGTGATCGTCCACGTCGGGCGGGTTGAACCATGTCGTGCGCCTCGGGTCCATCGCTGCAGCCATTAAACCTATACCAAAACCAAAAACAAGCAGAATGCCTCCCTCCATCTCTAGCCCCATTTTTGTCGTGACGGGAACGAATGGTGATACAATCTAAACTTCCCATGGTCCTCCCCTCTCTCTCCCACCCCAAAAGCTTCATCCAATCGGCAATGCCTGCAGCAATCCACCCCAAACTCAACCCTTTAACCCAGCCAGACACCTTCAGGAAATGTGGCCACGACACTATTGTGGCACCAGCACCGTGAGCTGGTAGATCTCGCCGGGCTTGATGTTGGTGATACGCGGCTCGGGCAGTGTGCGGCCACCATGCTTGACAGTGATCTCGTCGACATTGTCTCGGCGAATGTCAAGATGGAACGTCGCATCGCGGAAGGTGCGAGTCACCTTGATCGAGCTCCAGTTGCTGGGCAGCTGTGGGCGAATGACGAGGCCGTCCTCGTCACCCCGCAGACCACAGAGACCCTCAATGAAACAGCGGTACATCCACGACACGGTACCGGTGTTGAACAGCTGGCTGGATCGGCCGGCCGTCCGAGGGAACTCGCGCCAAGCACCGCGATAGTAGTTTGGGACGTAAATTGGAAGCTGGCCACGTTGGCGGTAGTCGGCCTCGCTGGGGCCTGGAAGGAGCTGCCTCAGCAGATTGTACGCCCGATCTTGCTGGTTGCCAAGTTTGTACAAGCTGTAGATGTAGAAGACACCAGCATGGTTGTAGACGGCACCGTTCTCTGCGGACCCAATGGCCTTCTGCGTCACGCGCCCGACATCCTCCCGCATCTTGGTGTATGGCGGCGAAAACATGAGCACGCCGTACGGAGTGCTCAGCTGCTGGTCAACCTGGGGCAGAATGCGTGAGATCTTCTCTTGGTTCGCAGCACCGCCGAGGATGGAAAAGGTCTGGGGGTTAAGCCAGATGCGGCCTTCGGGATCTTCCTTGATGCCGAAAACAACGTCATCGTCAGTGATACCGCGAGCGTACCAGTCACCGTCCCACAGGTGTTTGTTGACGGCAGCATTGCACTCGTCAGCGCCCACACGGTAACGCCTGGCGAGATCGTGCCTGCCCTCGTGCTCGCAGACATCAGCCCAGAGCTTGAGAGCGTAGGCAGTGGCCAGTGTGAGCCACCCTGACACACCCCGCCCCTTATAGCCGACCATGTTCATGGGATCACACCAATCTCCCTGGGCGATGAAGCTGAGACCTCGGTAGTCGCGGGCGCCCAGCAACCAATCCATGGCACGGCTGAAGCGCTCAAAGACGGTGAGGTTGTCGCCGTTGGATGTGCGGACATGTTCCTTGAGTAGCCCATAATCACCGGTCTCGGCGAGATAAACATCAAGTGTGACAGGAAGCCACACGCAGTGATCGGTGTGGGGAATCTGGTTGATGTACTTGAGTTCGGCACCCTCAGCGAGGAGGATACCGTCAGGCATGGACCCATTGGCCTCCTGCTGACTGACCGCAGTGAGGAAAGCTTGGCGGGATACCGACGGCTTGATGAAGTTCATACCCATGTTGTCCTGCAGGTAGTTGCGGGTCTGCGGGTCTGTCGTCAAGCGATTGACGTCTCCGTGGTAGTAGACCTGGCGGGGGAGCCAGTTGTTGACAAAGTTGTCGAGATCCTTGTCGGGTGTCTCAATATGAAGGCAGCCGCGGCCGCGTTCCATGTAGGCGGCATAGTCGGCGGCAGTCTTGATGAAGGCGTTCTTGCTGAGATACCGATTGCGCATGGCGCGGACCTCGTTCTCATCGAAAGCGGGGCCGAACATGAAGCGATATTCGCGCTGCTCGCCAGGGGCAAGCGTCACGCGGTACTGCACCGCGGCTGTCGGAGTCTCGTACCGAGCGTCGCCGCAGCCCAGGCTCGGCTCCTCTAGGGCTGATGGATTGTGGAGCCCGCCCTCGCCCTCAAAAGACATCTGGTTTGTCTCCCACGAATCCGGCGGTGTCTCGCAGAGGAAGTATGTCTTGTCCTTGAGGTACTTGTTCTTGAAATATTCTGTCGCCTTCTGGTACGGTGTGACACTGCTCGCAATGACTCCGTTGAGCTCGGCATTCCACTCGGCCGACTGATTCATCCACGACATGTAGCCAATCGGGAAGTAGGGTGTCACTGCGAGTCGCCTTGATCGGTGATTCGACATGTTGGAGACCTTGATGGTCCAGAGCTCGGCCACATCGTGTGTTGGGAGACCCATAGTCATCTCAACGCGGATGCCCGAGTTCTCCACAAGCCAGGCGACATCGCTTTTGCCGACCGAGAAGACGAAGCGGTCGGCCGGGGCTCGGACGGGCTCGTGGGGAGCAGAGAAGAGGTGCTCGGTATCCAGGTCCTTGATGTAGACAAAACGACCTGGATGGTGGGAGTAGTAGTTTTGCTCGGGCTGCATGAACGTCTTTGCCTCGATATTAGGTGCATGGGCATACTTTGCGGGCTCCGGCTGCATGAATTGCGCCGTAGCGAACCCGCGGCAGGTGAGCTGGATCATCATCCGCTGGTTCCACAGGAAACCTGCCGCCTTGGGCATGGCCGTCGGCGTCGTGAGCTCGTAGCGATCCCCATCCTGGGTGGGACGCAGTAGCGTTGCTTCTTTCCTCATGGTGAAAGTTGATGTGTGGTTTTTGGTTTTTCTGAGAACAGAAGGGAAGGAACGACCAAAGAAGAGCAGGAGAAAACTCCGCAGCAACCAGGACCCTTTATTAAGGAAAATTTTTTAGGGAAGGGTGAAATGGCATTAGCGTGGGAGGGAGGAGTGAATGAAAAGAAAGGGGAAAAAGAGGTCTGGGTGGATGGGTACGGATTTTTGTTTGGAATGGGATTGGCCTGTTTGCAGCAACACCCATGCGAGAGAAGGAAAACAGAAGGAACATGGAAGCGACGATTCGAACGTCATGGGCCATTTGCCAGGGGGTCAGGTAAGCATTGAAACGACAACCACTCAGCTGACCATCCCGTCCCAACATTTCACATTTCCGCCTGCAGGGGCTCTCTCAACCGGGAGAATCGGTGCATAATAAAATAGCTCACCGCTCCTTCACTTGGCACAGGCACGGGATCTAGCATCTTGGCTGGCCACAGACTGCCGGGGTTTGGGTCGTGTCCGCTGTGACGATTGGGGGGGCACGCTGGCGACAGGTCCGAACACGGACCCAGGAATCAAGAATAAGGAATGGGCGAAGGGGCGTCGAACGCTTGCCGAATTGCTGAAGCCCGAGGGCGCCGTGTGTCTCATGAATGTGGAAATTCAGCCGAACTTTGGCCATATTAAGCCGGGGCGCAATCCCAGCAGCGCCATCGGGTGCAATGGATGCAATCGGCGCAGCCCAGCAAAAAGGTCCGCATGGGTGCGCAATTGCGCTGCGCGGATGTCGACGCGGATCCCGCGACCGGTCACCGACCCTTCAATTCCAGGCACTACCCCCGCTCCCCCAAAAATGCAATCCACTCAGAATCGCCAACACCCCCACGGGCTAACCCTCGGCCCCCCCGCGACAGGCGGGAGGTGAGGGACCGATCGAGATCGGACACCGGAACAGGAAGGCAGGACTCAGGAGAGTCGTCTTTGAAACTGTTGAACCCGCGTTGGACGAAGGCGGTCAGGTGCACTGGGGCCGGTGCGACGGTCAGATGATTGCCCTAAAATGCAGCCTCCCCAGCCACGGTGACAGCTGCCAGGGCGCTAGGGCTCAGGCTAGGCTCAGTGGAGGAGACGCGCGGAATCCTTGGGCCAAGCGGTTCGGCGGCTTCGGTGGGGAGCCGGCGGGCGGACTCTCGCCGAAAACAACCGCGACACATTCCCCCTCCCGTGCGAGTTCGATATTGCCGGCATTTGGTAAATTGACAGCGGCAACACAATCCGGGTTCGTTGGTGGAGAATTTGGGCGAAATGACATCACTCGCAATGCTGGCGGAATTCGAGGATTCGTATCAACTGGTACCTGTTCCGCTGCAGCCGCTAAGAATAGACGAGCAAGTGGGCGCTGACCGACTTGTTTGAGCGCATCAAGGTGGGCCAGTTTTTTTGATGCACCACCACGCTTTCCCACACCTCGACCAGAAGGGGACAGCTGCGACATTTCCCCTCGGGTTCCTGAACCAGTCTCACACTCTTGAATTGGAAATAGAATTGATCAGTCTCCCGGGGAAGAGGGTGTCGTGGGGTAGATCGATCACCCCACACTCGGATCCCCCGTTCTTCGCCCTCACCTTCCACGCTGGATATCCCGAGTGGAGGTCGCCACGGCGGCCGGCGGCGCCAGCAAACTCCAGCACACCCACCTCGCTAAGGCTCCCCACAACCATTCCCGTCCTTGGCGTATCTGCTCGAGGTTGCAATTGGTAACGATGGCGGTACCGACCAGGCAGCGCTTGTTCTTTTCACCGTTCCACGCCACGTTGGTGCCCTGTCCTGGCTTCTCACGGGGACTTTTGGGGTAAAAATGCCTTAGCCTATGGGGGTAAAAAACTTCCGCGACAGCATTGCGCTGTGCGATTGCAACCTCGACCAGTCACGAGACACGATGGTTCTTTGCGTCTCTGGTACTTTACGTAACAGATGCCGGTTGCCGGACCCAGCAGCAGGTTGCGAATGGGCGAACTTTGACGAACATAGAGTTACACCAGATGCATGTTGCAAGATCAGCGACACTCCTTCGCGCTCGCTCTCGAGGGGGTAATCACGGACGCGCGCGATTCCGATAACCGACTTGCCAACCCGCGGCTCTTGTGCGACAGCTTCATCTTCAGCAATGGACAACAACTGCTGGCCCATTGACTTGAGTCGTCACGGGACGGTCGTTGCAACGCGTGCCAATCGGCGTGAAACACCAAGAATGCACAGGCGACAAGCACAATCACGACAGGAGATGAAGGGACCGACAAGAGGTGACAAGCCTTGAGATGAGTGCGACATATAGTGTATGCGGTTGCAAGCTGAGATTAGCCATCACCCTTCTCGGTGCGCCATATGTGTCACAGTCAGAAGAAACGTTGGACGGTGTTGTGTCAGGTGAGCAACGCCACCTGTTATCAGCTGGGCGAGGCTTGGTGGGAGAGATGGGAGAAAATCTCTGCTGGTCAGCTGCCACATTCAGATCAGCAAAAAAGCACGCACGACTCAGGGGGAGGGGCTGGATGAAAACAAAACATGGAATACGATCAGCCCCCCGCATCACAGAGTGAAAGCCGAAGTTAAGGCCGGAATAACTAATTGGGATTGGAATTGGCTGGCTCCGCTTTGTCTCCGATTTTTACATGCCACGGCGGAATTGACAAGCTGCGATTCTGGGGCCTGGTCGGCCGCCAAGACTCGACGGCGTCGAGGGCATCGCCCAGCCGCAACTGCCTAAATGTCTGCTCCGGGTCCGTCGCCGTGCAGATCCACTCACGGCCCTCAATTCGGCCGATTTTCTCCCGGCGTCAGAGCTTTACAGTCACACCAGACGGAGGCGGTCTCAGGCCGGATTCGGAATATCTCCGCGTCAGAGGATCTCGCCAAGACACGACAAGCAACACAGTGGATTACAGCCATTCTTCCGGGTTAGGCCCGTCGGTAGCATTACGCAGCGCACGTCGGCACAAGCTTCCGGGCTCCCCGTTCTCCGATGCCATGGTCCTAGAGCTCTTGGCAAGTCGTTGTCGATAAGTTTGGCCCTCAGTCCTCCCCAGACGGACCATCTATCCAGTATTCCAGTCGCCCGGGCGTGTTGAATTTCGGGGAGCCGTCGGCGTTCCATTCTAACCGTTTTGCTCCGTTGTGTCCCCAGTCTCGGCAATCTATCGCGAAGTCTCGCATGTTGTACGTCATCCACACCTCCGTCTCGTCTGGACTTGTGAAGAATCTTGCACCTGGGCATTAGCTTACGCCAGTTTACGGAGCCTTGTGGATAGGCTTCGTCGATGGGCACTCACTTGTTTTCAGTAGTGTAGCACGTTGCGTTTGGAGTGGGTTGAAGGCCGACGTTCACGAACGGTCCCGACTTGATCCAGTTGTTCGCCGACATCGGATCCCCCCTTCCCTTGTACGTCAGCAAGCCAAACGGGTGGTCACGTCCAGGCCCATTCGATGGTTCGACATCATAGTACACAAAGGTCTTGCCGTTGTGGTAGAAGGCGGAGGGGATTCCCAGTTGCGGACCGAAGCCGTCCCTGGGCCTCAGCTCCCACGGCTCAGTCGCGTTGGTAAGCACGCGTGACGGGCCGAGCACGGTGGGGGTGAGCAGTGGTGCAATGCAGATGGAATAAGCTATTTTATCATCGCTCGGGCTCTCCCGAGTCCGGCATGCCCACACCATGTAGTGTCGGTTGGCGACACGAAGCACAGTTGGTTGGTGGTTTAGCGTGTCATTTGTCATTGTCGCAGCATAGGTGAAGGGGTCTCGAACAGCAGCCCCGCCTAGGTTGTTGTTTCAGCTAACAATCCTGATCAGGCAAACCTTCAAGTGATACGAACCTTTGAGCACACCTAAACTGTTGTAGGTATCGGTCCTCCACTCACTGGAGTAACGCGAGAAATATATCCACCACCTTTGACCGAGTCAGCTACGGTATACAGGCAGGGATACAACACTACCTACGTCCCGTTAATCTCGTGGAGTTCCGGATTCGCAAAGGAAAATCCATAAGTCCCCGGGGCGACCACTTTTGTCTGGCCGCTCTTGAGACCCTCGAGGGTTCTAGCGCGCGTGACCATCAGGTCGCCGATAAGCTCAGGGGGGGCGCTTAAAAAGTAGTAGTACCCTTGGGTGAAAGTGACAAACGGGTCTCCCTCGTGGTTTGTTTCTAGCGGGTTGGAGTAGCGCGCTGCAGATGCAATGCCGCGATTCCCGAACAGCCCGCTCAGGATGGACAAGAATACCCAGAGTGCCGCGGGTACGTGTACCCGTATGCGCACGGGGCTTGTCATGATTCTAGTGGTAGACTAGCAGTTACCTGCTGCCTTGTTCACACATCAAACTGGCGGCGGCAAGCGGCAAAACTGCCATGTGGCGGGAAACAAAGGGGTGTGCGGGTATGTGTCGAGGTCTGTCCCGTACTCGGTACTGAGATGCACCGAATATCCGCCCAGCCGCCTGCTTGCTTGCTTTGTTTTCTTGCTTGGGGTTGATCCAATCGACGATCGATCAGATCAGATGGAATCGAATCGCATCGGTAGGTCAGTCGGTAAGTCAGTCGGTCGATCGGAGCTCCCGAGCTGGGCAGGGCAAGGCGAGCGGGCGTGCAGGTCTTGGAACTTGCTGGTGGGAAAACCGGTTGCAGCAACGGAATGGAGTGGAGGGAGGGCGGGTAATATCTATCTACTTACCTAGCCTAGCCAAGAAAAGCAAGGAAGCAAAGTTGTATTCTACACTGGTAGATAATCTCGTTTTTCTTTCCTTTGGTCGGCCTCGCGTATTTAGCCTGGTGACACTGCCCTGTCCGCCCACGCCCGCCCACCTTGGCTGTGACCTTACCTTACATAGCTCACTTTACGAATACTTTGTATCTATAGGTGTAGTGTATTTCTGTGCAATCCTGTTCGTGTTCCCACCAGACCATTGAGCTCGATAACCTTGGAGTTGCGGGATCAAGCGAGTTATTGCAGAGTACACTCGCTTCATTCCTAGAGTATATGTAGAGTTGCACGGTACGCCTAGACTAGAGTGCCCAGACTGCCCAGAGTGCCCAGAGTCGAGAACAGCCCTGTCCAAAGTTACAGTAGGGTTTGCATGATGCTGTCCATGCTTGGCTGGGTTTTGGCGAGAGTGGCTTACCTGGGTACCTATCTTTGCGCATTGCAGCTTCCATGTGGAATGGGGTATGATGGTAATTTAGAATTAAACTTGGCTTCCTTCGTAGACTGGAATTCGGGAAACTTGAAAGACAACCAATCAACCTCTGGACCAGTTTCGCAAACCCTTAGCTATTCCAAGGCTGTGTTGTTCATGTTATCCATGATCAACTGAATGCATCTACACACCCGACATTAAAACTCATACTATTCAATGATAAGGTGGTTGGTACCTAGGTAGGTAGGTAGCCAGTCTGCGTCTCTGTCCTCCGGTGCATGTGCATGTGCATGTGTTGTGGGTGGAGTTTAGTCTGTATAGTTACCACGAATCGCATCTCTCTCTCTCTCACACATGCACCCACGCACATGCACCCACTCAAGTCACACGCAAATCGCAATTGCAGCCGCCCAGCAAGTCGCGGAAATGCTCCCTCTCCCCAAAAAGTCTTGGCAACCTTTTGGGTGTCACAAAACTCCATTGCATCTTGTAATCTCCCATCATGAATAATCATCTCTGCGCAGCGCGGGATTGGGATCAGTAAGCTGGGAATACTTAACCAGGTATGGCGTTAGTGAGCGTGGAGCGTGGGTGTCTGGTGTGTGTGTCCCGACCTGGCTCGACCCGAGTCGACCCAATGACGGGATGCCAAAACGGTTAGGCGTGGTCTCGCAAAGGAGGAAATAATAATCATGATGTCACCTCCGTTGAGGGGTTTTCCAATGATTGGGTTCATGTTTGAACTTTTGCATTTGTTGAACTTGCGCCCAACCTATTACAGTGCATTGCAAGTGAAGAGGGGGGCAGGTTTTAGAGCCAGTGTGGGGAGAGAGAGAGAGCGGGTGTGTTTTTGTGTAACCCTACATATGTCACTGTCTATGAGCAAACCTAACATGACATGAACCTTTCACGTTGGGCGTCGATGAAGTCCATGTCTGGTCTGGTCCCAGTCTGGTCTCAGTTGAAATCCCTCGTCCTCTCCCCAAGTTGAATTGAGCCTTTTTTTTTTCTTGAAGGATATCTATGTTCACTCCCCTTCCATCAGGGTGTCTTGATCCTTTAGTTTTTATCAAACCAGTTTTTTCTTCTTTACTCTGGGATCGTAAACCTGCTTGCTGCACCTCATTTCTCATATCACACATGATCCCATCGCCGTCCATCAATCATATCCCATAACCGCCCAACCTACCTACCTTCCAAGGTACAATGGAGCCCAACCACCCAACAATAATCCCCGGCTTCGAGACCCTCCCCACCGAGCTCATTTTCGAATTCGCCGCGCACGTGAAATCCCTCGGGGATCTTGCGTCACTCGCACGGGTGAACAGGACTTTCCACCAAATCTTCGACCCTATTCTGTATCAACGCGACGCAGCTTATTCGCGACAAAATGGTTCTCGCGCCGTAATGTGGGGTGCGGAGCGTAATATCGTCTCTCTGATTGAGCGCGCCCGTCTTGCCGGGGCGGATATCTCGGCTCCGTTTCGTCAGGGTAGGCCCCATCATCGGACCGGGGCTGGACATTCTACCTCTGCCACCACCACCACCACCAACAACAAACCTCTGCGATCAACAGTGCAGTCCCGGCAGCAGGGGAGGAGCTTTCTCGACGGCAACAGCAATAGCAACAGCGTCTCAGGAAGGAGAGGAGCGGGAGGGATAGACTACTGGTCACTTGACAATTATTGGTGGCACGCGGTAGATGTAGCCGCGAGATATAATAACTTTGATGTGCTGCACTACCTGGCCAACAGCAACAGTAACAAACCATGGGTACATCTGGGTAGGAACGCGGGATCTCGCGGTCTCTGTGGGGGAGTGCAAGAAAATTGTTTGTTGGAGAGAACGGTACTACCCCCTTTGCTTATCCCTCTGCCTATACCTCTGCCGTATGTGCGTCCCGGCAATGACGACTCACCGCCACGAATGTCAAGTTCGCGCCGGAATGAATGGCCGTGTCATGACCCCGTGCAAGTGGCACGGTGCTCGGGACATGAGGAGATGGCGCAGCTGATTGAGAAGCTTCGAATGGACGAGATTAATCGAAAAGAAGCGCAGATTGAGTTGGAGCCGTGGGAGAGGGAGGAGAGCCTCCGTATGGATGACGACATGTCGGTATTTAATTATCGCAACTTTGTACTCGAGGTGTAAACTGACCCAAAAAACATGACGGGTCGATACTGCGGTGGACTTTGGTCAGTATGAGGGGGTTGTTAACTTGTGGTTTCACCCTTTGACTCAAGGCGGGTTACCTACGTGGGATGGGTTGAGCTAGTTTCTTTCTTTTTCTTTCTTCTCCCGTCTTTTTTCCCTTTCCCCACATAGGTTCTCTCTCCCGATGCAATAGTTTGAGATTGAATGACAATGGAGGGGCGGCACGGCAATGACCCCTCCTCCCCTATCGTCGGCTACTGGGAACAACTAAAAATGTTGGTTGCGTGTGTGAATTTTGGTGGTGGTGGGCATGCTGCAGTGCGAGGTTCGATGCACCCGCTGCATGGAGCTTCGGCTCCCGTCCAGCCCAAAAAAAAAAAGGGGCCTGATCCGACGGCAAGTAAACCGGGCACAATCAGGTAACGCAGGTAAATGATACAATTGAAACCAGGCAGGTCACAATGTCGGATCATTGTCAGTTCTACCACCATCGCAGTACCTCTTCCTATCTCTTTACCGTGGGCACCTAGTGTATCATATCATGCAGTTGACAACCAACCGGGGCTTGCTTGCATGGCCGGAGGTGTGATGACATGCCCGAAGTCGGCGCTCTGCTAAGCTCGGCTACAACACCTCACTCCATTCGCAATCCCCGCCCTGTCGTTGGTCCGCTCATGACACACCAGGCAGGCACACACACCAGGCATGCACACACCAGGCAGGCACCAGGCAGGCACAACCACAGGCAGGAACAGGCACACAGGCACACAGGCACAGGCTGATTAGGAGGCCTCTGCCCTGCTCAATCTAGGTGGGTCGCTTCCAACGATAACATCACATCATGAAAGATTAAAAAGATTTTGCAAAGTACGAAACCGGCCACTTGCATATGTATCCCGTATGTAAAGTTCCCAATTGGCAATGCAATCACCACCGTCGGGCGTCTCAATGGAGAGTCAGGGTTGACGGACATCCGAGAATAAAAAAGAAAAATAAAAAAGGGAATTTTTAACGGGGCTATTCGTGCAGACCCTTTTTTTTGCCCTTTTCTCAAGGTGCAGCTGGGTTTTGGGTCCAGTCCCCGCTTTCATGAGGACGGGAAGACACTGAATACTCACTCCAACAAGCGAGCCACTGACCTTACTAGGAAAAAAGCCTGGGCCTCAGTTTTTTGTTTTTTCGGTAGGCAAAAAAGTACATTCAAGATGCCATCGCTGTCGCCACGACCGAAACATGGTGGCAACCACGCCAAGGATCCAAGAACCCAAGAACCCAAGGAATGTGGCGGTGGGGAACATGAATGAGGTGGCGGATTGATGCTGAGGTGAAGGTTGATCTCAGTAATGTGTCTGGTGTCAATGAATGACGGACGGCGGCCCCAGTCAGTCAGTCAGTCACGGTAGAGTGCAAGGATCACTGCGTCCAGTCCAGCCCTCCGCTCAAGAAACATAAAGTCTTTTTTTTTACTCTAGCAGAACTGCATCACTGTCCATCAGTGCACTTTGAACTATCTTGGTCTCTGGTTCTCTGAAGCACCGCCCATGTAGACCAGACCCATCTGGAGTGCTAGTTCTAGACTCTTGATCTGATGTGAGTCTGAAGATCTTGCTCCCCCGATTCGTGGCCCTCGTGACAAAGTGTTCTCTCGTTTTGCTCATTTTTGGATTGAGATCCCAAGTTGCAGGTTAGGACAGAGGAAGGAGGGGTAAGTGAATGAGGATGGGATTTTGGGTGTTGGTGTTGGGGGGCGTCATAGTGCCAGCGATTCCATGAATGCTGGAGATAGATATATCTGCACTGGGCATTTGGTCATGCATGCACCAGACTCGGGTGTTCTGCGTTCCCTGCTCGCATTGAAGCCACCCAGGAGCCCTGTGCTAGCTCACTGTCCGTCTAGGTACCCCCTTGCATGGAAAATTCACCACCTTTGACTGGTTTAAGGTCCCCTCCGGTCAACCTAGATACCTTAGATACCTAGAGGTTTAGAGTTTTGCGTACCTACAAGTTCACAAATCCATGTCATCAACCCCGACGAGGCTGACTTCTCCTTGTCCCGCTCTTACAAGACCCTCCACTACCTGGGCGTTGATGAGAAACCTAGGTAGGTAGCTGCCAAGCTGGTCCAGAGTAAGCTAAAACAGGCGCTGGTCGCAGAGTCCTCCAAGTGATTTACGGTAGTGACCAGCATGTCGGCAGCGTGTGGCTTTATAGAAGAGCAGGTATAGGTGCCCATGGGATTTCGGACCTGATCGCGTCACGGGACGGGGTTCTTGATTTGAAGGAACAGTTCGTAATGTGGCAGACAGGCTCAATGTCAAACCCATCCTCTTCGGCCTCAGAGGAGTCAGAAAGCTGATAGCTCGTGATTTTACTCCTGTATTTTCTCTTCTCTCTTCTCATGAAGCAAAGCCTCTGTCAATTAATTCGTGTCACTGGTTACTTTCCAGGGCTTCCCTGCCCCCATACAAAGTAGTCCGCAGTATGATTCAGCTTGAAGAACTCCAGCACAGTGTTCTCCTGCACACGTATATCGTGCGGAACACCAGCCGCACTAAACGCCTCTAGCCACGAGTTCGGTCCATACGTCGTCTTGGTCCATCCCGACAAGGGAGTATTCTGCGTTGTCGTGACAGGTGCCTGGCTCAAACCCAGTACTGTGGCCCACTGCTTCACAGCCTCTTCGTGGTTGACGTAGTCGAGCACTTCGTCCCTGGTTCCGTGAAACAGCTGCAGTTTGGGTCTCCATCCGTTGTAACCAGGGTAAGCAGCCTTGACGAGGTTGGCCCATTCCTCGGCGGTTTTCTTAATCCGACCCTTGGCGCAGTCATCATTCCAGTACCCATAAACCCCCGAGTTGTTGTTCGGAGCGGCAAAACACCCGAACGGCACTCCGGCAAACGCACTTCCCGCAGCGAAAATGTCTGGATAAGATCCCAAAAGCACCTGCGTCATCATGGCGCCCGAAGACACTCCCGTGACAAAAACTCGCGCCGGGTCGGCCTTGTATTTGTCCAGAGTCCACCGTACCATACTCACAATGCCGAGACTGTCACCGCCACCATCGTGCGTGAGTGTCTCCCGCGACGAAACATCCCAACAGTCATCGGAGGCTTGGGGGCTGTCTGGGTAGATGACAATAAAGCCATGTTTGCTGGCCAGGTTGGCGTACTGGCTGCCGCGGTAGGCGGCCTCGGCGGCACCGTGACACCAATGCGGGTTGACGAGGATGGCGGGTTTGGCTGGGAGGACGTCGGGCACGTAGATGAAGAAGCCGACGTTGGTAGGGTTGGGACCAAACTTCTCGGTGACTTGTCGGAGGGACGCGGCCGAGGCCAGCGACAACGAGGAGACAGCGGCGGCAGTCCAGGGGAGGAGTTTCATCCTGGCGGTTCGGGGGTGTCTGCTGATAGAATCGGTCGGGTGTCCGGTGGTGATAGAATCGAAGCGGGAGGCGACATGGTGTTATATCTCTTATAATTGTCCCTGGCGAAATTGCTGTGGAATATGTCGCTTTGTTGCTATTCAGGCCCAATGTTGACTTTGGAAGGGAAGGTTATGGCCCGTCGGTTGCTGGCACGCGGAGGAAGCCGGTCCGCGTCCAAACTTGGGCAACTTGGGCAACCTGCACCGGCGACTCGGGAGGGAAATACGCGAGTTAATTATCTGCAGCGGGATTCAGATTTTGCAGTCGCTTTAGCAACGACAGATTCGATTGTAATCCATCAGCAGTGGGAATATGCGGCGCTTGCTGATGGCTGGGAGAGGATGCAACTCTGTGAGGAAGGAAGCTGTGAGGAAAAGTGGGGCTACTTTTGATAGCCTACAAAAATGAGTCTTAGCGTGGAACATGTTGGCCCTGAAATGCACCCGCGATGACAAACAAGAAATGTGTGAAAAGCCCGCGTTAAAGAGATTCAGAACTTATCCTAGATATTTTTAATCTCTTTTCCTTCAAGCCGCAAAGTTTGCGCTGCGGTCCAGGTTGCCTAGGAATTCTTGTGCAGCCCAAGGCGGTCTTTTGCTAGCAGCGGGCTCTGAGTCTTGGCAGGACGATGATGTATGATCGTCACCCGCAAAAGTCGTGAATACAACTTCTTTCATTGTCACGAAATAACCTGGACCGCAAATCGGGACCTAAGATATAACCCCGAGAAGAGAAGAGTGTCAGCAAGTCCAAGTATTGACGGCAGGTTTAGCGATGGCATCACTCGTCACCTTTTCACGCGCGACCGTGGCTTCGGCCATCGAGATCATCCTCATCAGGAGACTCCCCGAACTACTCCCTTCCTTGTCCACCAAGCCACTATTAGTACTTGCAGGTTTAGTGCTAAGTGTCAACTACTCCATTTGGCTGGCCTGGATCACCTTAGTGTACCCATTTTGCCTCCATCCACTGCGAAACTTTCCAGCGCCCAAGGTTTGTTCGCCACTCTTCCCCGCAGTATCTAGAGCGCCAACTAACGTGCCAGGCCATCATTCTCTCTCGCCTTCTCACTCGAGCCCGACACGGAAACAAATACCCACCGGGCCAATTGGTTCTGGAGGTTGCAGAGAGCACGCCAAACGACGGAATCATTGTCCTCCAAGGTCAATGGACAAGTCTGCTGCTAACGAAGCCAGGCCCTCTCGCTGATGTCCTTGTCCATCACCCTTATGACTTTGCAAAGTTTGAATATGTCCGGGATTTTCTCCGACCGGTTCTGGGCGATGGCCTAGTTGTTGTCGAAGGCGACCAACACAAGTTTCTACGAAAAAATGCACAACCCGCTTTCAAGTTCAGCCACATCAAAGAGCTGTATCCCGTCATGTGGAAGAAAGCAGTCGCCTTCAGCCGCGTTCTGGAAGGGGAAAAGGGAACTCGGATCGAGATGAATGGATGGGCGAGCAAGGTCACTCTGGACATTATTGGCATTGCAGCATTTGGGCGAGACTTCCACGTCCTCAAGAACCACGACAACGCCCTGATCAAGAACTACGACCGACTCATGAAGCCGGGGAAGGCAAAGTTTCTTCTTTTTATGATATCAACATCATTGCCTCGACGACTGGTGAAGATGCTGCCCTGGGACATGGCGCAGATGTTTGAGGAGACGACCGCCAACATTAGAGCGATCTGTCAAGACCTTGTCCGGGAGAAAACAGAAGCCATCACCACCAAGGTTGATGACCACTTTGATATTCTGTCGCTTCTTATTAAGAGCAACAACTTTTCCGAATCGGAGCTCATTGACCAGCTTTTGACTTTTCTCGCTGCAGGGTAAGCCGTCTGTCCTTGGCGTGCATCGTTGACGTTTAGCTAACAAGATCAGACACGAGACAACATCATCCGTCTTTACTTGGGCAACCTATCTTCTGGCTATCCATCCAAGATACCAATCTATTATCCGTGCCGAGATTCTCGCGGCCCTTCCCGATTTTCCCCAGGTCGCTCCCGGAACTGATATCGCCTCGATACTTGAGCATCTGCCGTACCTCAACGGAGTTCTAAACGAAACACTTCGACTCTACCCCACCGTACCGGTGACCGTCCGCGAAGCTGTCTGTGATACCACAATATCTGGACACCCAATTCGCGCGGGGTCGGAGATAATCATTTCGCCTTGGCTTGTGAACCGGTACACCGAGATCTGGGGATCCGACGCCACAGAGTTTAGACCGGAGCGGTGGATCAGCGAAGACGGACGAGCGAATAATACGGGTGGTGTGACGAATAACTACGGACACATGACATTTCTCCATGGACCACGGGGATGTATCGGACAGGGGTTTGCAAAAGCCGAATTGAGGTGTCTCCTTGCGGCTTTTGCGGCAGAAATGGAGTGGGATCTGGATATGCCGCGGGAAGATGTTTTTCCTGGGGGTGTTATCACCATCCGGCCGGTCAATGGGATGTACTTGAAACTGCGGGAGGCGAGAAAGGTGTGAGGCAACTGGTGTTCAAATTCAAGTCTATCGAATATTCTCCCCGTTCTTATCCACCTACTTTGTACCCTTCCCCACGGCCAGACCGTCTCATCGACGACTCATCGACGACTCATCAACCGTCTCATCGATTGTCTCACCGACCATGTCACCGATCACTACCGTACCCTACCCCGAGCCAGCTCAAGGATAGAAATACCGTCCCCTAAAAGCGCCATAACCACCATACCCAAACGGCGCACCATAGGCTCCATAAATCCCCGGTCCCGGGCCACCTCCGAATCCTGGGCCACCATATCCCGGACCACCACCGTATCCTGGTCCCCCCACATTGATAACCCCCAGAGGCCCAACTCCAAACGCACCGACACCTACGCCTCCTCCTACGGGTGGACCCCCATAGTTGGGAAGCGGCACTGGCACCACCGGTCCCGGACCAGGTCCAGATCCAACACCCAACGCACCCACCACTGGACCTGGTCCGTATATGGGCCCCCTGACAGGCCCGACAGGGAATCTCGCCGCCACTGCCGGCACCGCCGCAACATCCACCACATCATCGATTATGGGTCCTGAGGCATAGCCATAGCTGTTGGAGCCCTCGTTGGAATCTCCAGAGTTGGCGTCAAAGCCATTATACTCTGCCCCAGAATATTCCGCCACGGTAGTATATTTTGCGACTTCGGCCGTGTTGACAATACTTGCTCCGCTTAGAGCGGCGTCGGATTCGTCGTAGTTGGTGTAGTAGCTGTTTCCGAAAGCATTCACCACGGGAGGCGGCGGAGGCGGTGGCGGTGCAACTTCGATGATTGGAGGAGGTGGAGGTGGTGGAGGAGGAGGGGGGGTTGCAACTTGTATGACGGCAGGAGGCGGCGGTGGAGGAGGAGGAATAGCAACGGCGATAGGAGGAGGTGGTGGAGGAGGTGGTGGAGGAGGGATAGCGGCGATGGCGACGGGAGGAGGCGGAGGCGGAGGCGGAGGAGGGACAGCAACGGCGACGGGAACGGAAACAGGGGCGATGGGAGGACCGTAGCCATCTCCAGGCGTGGGGAGGGCGTGGACTAGACAGGGGAGGATGAAGAGGATGGGATTCTTCATTTTTTTTTCTTCGTCTTATATTTGTTTTTCCTCTGCTTCTTTTGCCTGTTTCTTCTGTTTTTCGAGAGATTGGATGGATGATGGGACTTAAAAAATGAAAATAAAAAATGAATGTGTCTTGTCTTGTGTTGTTGTTTTCACAGCCGTCTGGTTAAAAACACCGAGATGTCGAGACAGCTGTTAAACACACGGATTTAGAGACCAGCTCTGGAGATACAAAAGATTGTAGAGTTGTTGGTGTTGGAAAATGTCTCTCTGAGTTTTGAAACTTGTATTCTATCCACGACCTTTTATCCCCCTTCAATGTCCCACCTTTGATGTCCTCACGTCCGTCCACATCCCGGAACTCACCTCCTGCCTGCATTCTCACAGTCACAGCTCCATCGAAAAACAAGGCCTTGCGCCCGGCGAGGCTGGAGTGGATCGTGGATCAGCAAGTGATAGACCTGAAAGGCACAGAGGCACAGAGAAATTCAGATGGGATGGGTGTTTGCATTTGCATAGAAGAAACAAGGTTGAGCTAAGTAAGCTAAGCAACTAGGTAGGTAGTGAAACAAAGGGAACAAGGGATGAACACGAACATGATCGTCGTGTGTTTGTGCTGGTATTTTCGTCATGTCAACGAATGAGTACTTGTGCGCTTGGATGCTTGCTTCAATGCTTCTGTGGGTGCGCTTTTAAGGGGGCGAACGGACAGGACTGCCCTAGGCCAGAGCACGCCGCAGTGATGTGATGTTTCTTTGCAGATCATGGCCGTGATCAAGAAAGGCTGTTTTGTGTGTGTGTGGTGGACATGTCGTCCATCCCATCTCAATGTCAATGTGTAAGAGGCTTGAGCTCGTGCTGGGCTTGGACTGGGCTCGGATTAGGCTGGGCTAGGGCTCGAGCTGTCAGGGCGGTGGTAATGATGTGATGTCAGGTTGAAATCATGGTTCCTGTCATGGCGAGACGGGAACACGACGTTGCCATGACGAGTGCATGATGGATATTTCTTCCATGCCTAAGCTGAGCCCTAGGTATCTGCGTGGTATGATATAACCGTTTTGTTTCCTCCGCACTTTTTTTTTTTTCTTTCTCCGTTCCGTTCTGGTCATCAATCTTGTCACCACCGTTCAAATAAAACAGTCTCGCTTGCACCATATCCTGTATCTCACACCACCAATCATCAACACATACAAACGACAACATGGTCTTTACATTCCCCGAAAACCTCTATGCCACCGACCCCAACTTCACGACCCTCTTCCGTCTTCTCGATGATTTCAACTCGTATTCTCGCGAAGTCCAAAACGACGAAAAGGAAGAACGTTCCTCTCACCCCAGTGGTGGAGGCCGTCATCGCCGCGGTCCACGTCCTCGATTCGATATTCGCGAAACAAAAGACGCTTATGAACTGTATGGAGAAATGCCCGGTGTAGACCGCAGGGATATTCACATCCAGCTGAGCGGGGAAAATATCCTCGAAGTCCGCGGTCATGTGGAGAGGCCTTATGAGGTTCCTCTTCCTCATCAGGGAGGAAAGAAAAAGCAACACCAGCAGCAGAAGGTGGGAGAGACAGAAAAAGAAAATGGTGGACCGACAGAGACCACCGACAAGAAAGATAATGATGTGCGCTTCCTCCAGAGAGAGCGGTTTGTAGGCGATTTCGAAAGACAGTTTGCGTTTCCCGGACCGCTGCAGGAGCTGGACATTACGGCGAGTTTGGAAAACGGGATTTTGAAGATTGTGGCGCCCAAGCAGCAGGTCAGCAAGGGACGCAAGATTGAAGTCAAGTAGGAGATGCAGATTAAAGTCAATTAATGGGCTGGCATGGGGTATTGTGTGTTTGTTGTGTGTGTGTGTGTGTACATGACGTCTATGTCAGGTTTAGGGGTGGGGAGATATTCCTTTCTAACATCTTTTCTGACATGGTTTGACCCATTTCGTTATTTTCCTTGCTGAGATGTCCTGATCCGATGAACTCCCTTCCTTGGGCACTGAAACGCGTTCCTGCTGCTGAATCTCCTCTTCTTTGACTTGCCTGCATCTTGAATTGCTCTGGTCTCAGATCTCCAACCTTAATGTTCATGTTGCCAGCATTTTCTAGCCCTCTTTGTTCGATTCGGTTCAGTTCAGTCATCGTTTGGTGTCGCTCTCTCTTGAAACTCGGAGACCGCGTGTTTGTTTGCGTATCCTGACATGGCATTGACTTCGAAGACCTTGTAGACTTGAACGGTTCTTTCTTCCTTCACAACAAGGTCATGTGTGGCCTCGCAGGGTAGACGGGAAGTTCCATCACGTTATACGGGGGTGGTGGCGGCGGCTGCGGTGACGACGACGGGGTTTCTGCCTTTGCCTTTGTCTCTGTCTTCACCTGGCCATTTCCATTTCCACCCTCGATTCCACCCTGACCCTGAATATTCTCTTCATCCTCAGACTTCTTTTTCCCCCTATTCTTATTCCTCTTCCAAGGCCGTTGCCCTCCAAAGCCAAAACCAAAACACGTCCCGCCATGATGGCCGAAGAAGCGAAAAAGCAAAATAAACGGCCACAGCGGGGAGACCACGATGACCGCGAGGACCAAGAGTGCGGCGATGCCCAGGTCGTGCGTGTTTCCACGTCCCACGGTCGCTTCGACGCTGAACCACCCTGCCGCGGCGACGGTCGCAAATCCGTAGAGGGAGAGGAAACCCAAGAGGAATGTCTGAGCGGGGTCCGATAACTCGTCCATGTTCTACCTAGATAGGTAGAATTGAATGTTATTCTGGATAGAACAGGGCTGTGTGTGTGTGTGTGTGTGTGATTGGGAACTGTTGATGTCGTCCTTGTGTTGCTAATCTCAGCACTGATTTAATTTGATCTGGTTCGATTCGATCTGATTTGACGTGCGAGAAAAAGAGTTGTGGCCCGTGAGAAAAGAGACATGACTTGCAAGGGGGATATGACTCGCGAGAAGAGAGAGATTCCAAAGTTCCACATGCATTTGGATAAACCCTAGAAGAAATTAAAAAGAAAAATAATACTTCATTCCAGCCCATCATGAACTAATTTAGCGACGCCACTCGTAAATCCATTGCCGCCCAAAGTTTATTCTGCTCCCAAACCCCGCCGCCCCTTTTGAACTGACTGCATGTGATCATATTGTGATGGGAAAGGTTTCTTCACATGAAGGGGGCTTGATTCACTGGATCTTTTTGGCAGCAGGTCAACATGTAAGGGCATTAGATACGAAGATTAAAATGAAACACAAACAGAGAGGCTTGTATCCCATTCTGTGAGACCGCTTGATTCTATTCAGGACCACTTGTATTCTATTCCATGAGGACGCTTGTTTCTATTCCGTAAGAACGCTTGTATTCCGCAAAAACACCTTTACTCAGTGAAATTCCAATCCTATCATCCACTCTTCTGGCTGCTAGAGTCACTGTCCCGCTCCTGCTGACTCGCCCCCAATAGACGACGTGATTCTTCCGTCATCAGGGGAATCAAGGCTGCTTTCAGTGCCGCCATGCATCGGCCCATATTATGAAGCTCGCGAGCAGCAGCAACAATATCAAGAGAAGGATATTTCGGTGGCGAAATCGGGCGTTGCCGCTCGCGGGAGTGTTCCGTGGTCGAAACCTTGTGGGGCTCTGACTTTCCCGCGATCAAAGGCTCGTGTTCGTCTAACAAGATTGCTTCCCAGGTCAAATACGGAGAGATCTTGATCCCCACCCACCAAAACAGATAGACAATCATGAGACCGGGCCACAGCAAGTAGACAAGCGGCGTAAAGACTTCATGGAGAAGGCGGAGAAAAGCCAGTTCGATGCGACTGGCGCCATTTCTTTGGCGGCCGCGTTGCAGTAGCGATGAGAGAAAAAGCGCGGGATATGGTAGACAGTCGGTCACGTACGCGCCGGCAAGGAAGTAGGCGATGATCCACCAGGGGGGTACCCAATTTATGAACGCGATCACGTCCATGTCGTCTTCTTGCAAAGAGTTGCAGTGCAAGTTATGTGCAATGTTGGTATTGTTTCTGGGGGCCTGATGATGTGTTGGCGGAAGCGATGCTGTGATTGGAACCGATGATAATGATGATGACGAGAGAAAGAAGTCACCAATGCGCGACTTTATATTTGACGTCTTGGTGCAGAGCGAACAGCCTGCCTAGACAGACCCTGTCCATGCAGAAAGTTCCTTCCTTGGTAGAGGTTTCCGGATAGGAAAGATCAAATGTGCTTCATTATCTTGTCCAGGGAAGGAAGGACGGGGGATCTGTGCCGGCCTTGAAACAGCCACCTACGTAATGGGCGACGAGTCCATTCCCGCAAAGGGGGCAAGTGCCATGTCGAGGGCTTCCACATTTTGTCACCAAGCACCACCTTCTCTAGAAATCCAGTTTATCCTCCCACGCCCAGTCAACAAGTGTCTGGTGAGATCCCAATCCCTCCTGCTGCTGTCGCTATTCCCCTTCTCCACGTCCACCACTCCCATTTCCATCACAGTCATTCTCGCTGGTAACGCGGGAGTACGGATGCTTTCTCCAAGGCCGTCTTCCTCCCTTTCCGAAACCGAAAAAAGTGTTGCCCTCAATGGAGAGAAAAACGTAGAGAACCTCCAACGGCCATACCGGAAGTAAAATCACGAAGAAAATTGCCCAGAGGATTGCCAAGCCGGCATCGTGGCGTACACGGTTGTCATTGTCATGGTTGTTGTTGTTGTCCTTGTCGTCCTTGAAGGGGTCGCATCCAAATTTGCTCATGCAGCGTTCAAAGAGCCAAAGGAATCCTCCAATGACGTAAAGGATGAGACAAACTCCGGACGTGACGATGAGTATGCCCTTTGCCGTCGAAGTGTTGTCGCTCATGGCTGTGGTTGTCAAATCGCGTGTTTGGGGATGCGTGAATCTGCAGTTGGTTGAGTGCAAATGCTGGCGAGAAAAGAATTAATGTTTTCCCGAAGGAACACGTTCTTTCAAAGGTACTTGGGTATTTATCTATCTCGGGTACCCAAGGTAGCTTATCACCTTGGGCTTGTCCTCTCGGCCGTGGACTGATAGCAAACCAATTCTGTGGACCGAGGTTCCCACGATTCGAACAGCCACTTGCCTCATCTGTGGAGTTCATTCCGCATCAAGGAGGGTCACAAGACCCTACGAGCACATCCGACCAAAAATTATATTCACAGATGCAATAAATCTCATACAAAAAACCCCTTCCAAGAATCCGCCACCGCCTCCGCCACCAGCTCATTTATAGCCACGCCCGGATGGTAGTCATTAAACCATAAGCATGATTTCCCATCCGAGTTATAGCACGTTGCATTCGGCGCGCCATAGGCAGTTGGATTCTCCAATGCGCGGTTGAAGGGCCCTGCCGTGTCGACAATCGTAGCGGTGATTCCCGGGTTGGCAAATTTGAAGGCAGCCAGCCGCGTCGTGAGGGCGTTGTTGTATTTCGTGATGGAGACGGCTTCAGCGGCTTGTGCGTCCGGGGGGTTGGCAAGGACGGCGGGGGTTTTGTGGATGGCTAGGGCGTGTTAGTTTCCATCATTCTTTACCCGCCTGTCTGCTCGAGCAGTGTGGGATCGACAATGATACCCAGGAGCCTCTAGTGCAGGCCCGGCAAAAAAAAAAATAACAGAGGGACCAAAAGGATGGGGAGGGTGGGGGGAACATACGTGGCACTGTCAACAGCGCAAACTTCCTCGCCCCCTTCTCATACAGCACTGCCAGCTGTCCAAAATACGAATCCATGATTTTCCCCAGTAACGTCTCGTAATCTTCCAACCACCATGAGTTACCCACATCATTCACCCCCATCCACACGCCAAATAACGCATTCTCCCCCGTCCAAGGCGGATTCATGTACGCTGGTCGGGAGGCAATACTTTTCGTGAATTGCGCGACTTGGTCAATGAAGCTAAGCACTTCTGGTTTCCAGGGCGTAACGAGTGAAGCATTTGTAGTGGCACCGCCATAAGCAAAGTTATAAGTGAGTAGTGGGACCGAGGAATTAGTGTTGAACTTGGACGTGAGAAAGCCAACCCAGTTGAGACCGCCGCTCGCTGTCCAGCCTGGGAGAGGTGGGTTTCCAAAAGGATTTCCGGGAGAAGGCTTGGTGAGGGTGATGTTGAACCCGGTTTGGGAGTACGAGTCGCCACTGTTTCTCAGATTAGCTTATCGTGGTAAATGGTGTCGGTGACGGGAATGTGGTTCACTTACAAGGTGATGAGGTACTTGACTGCTGCTGCATTAGGGCTGCCTGTTGGAGAAACACTCTTACTCGCACTGGCAGTCGCAGCGGTTGAGGTTGAGGCGTATAATTTCGCACCAGAAACCAAGACCGGGGCCGCCCCCCCCAGGAGTTGGAGGAGGAGGAAGGAAGAGAGAAACTTCATCGTACACACACACACTCTCTCTTTTGATAATAAAACACGTCAAACCAAACCAACCAACCAGCCTGGAGTTGACAGACAGAAAGAGTCCCTCAATCACGTAGAGAGAGAAAAAAACGAACGAAAAAAAGATCACAAGATTACAAGATCTCAAGATCATCAGAAACCAGAGGTCTAATTGCCCTTTAAATATATATAACCCTCCCCATCGATCACATTACTACATTATCACGCTATCAATCAAAGCCCAAATCTATCCTCAGCCTACCGGTCCACCGGGTTTGCCAACCCCCTCCCCTCAATACAATTGGCGGAATCCTAGAACAAAACGTGGCGGCCCGCTTAGCGGAGCCATCTCAATGCAGGACGACGGAGGAAGAATTTGCGAAATCCTCGGGAACGGGGAACTCAAGTCTTGGTCGCCAGGGGTGTCGGTAGCATTGATTGCATGGAATGGCACGCCGAATAGCCGATATGGAACCTATAAGTGGGATAGAGATAGGCTAAACGTTGGCGATCCCCACGATAGTTTTTGGCAGTGGGAATTGACGTGCCGTCTTGTCTTGTCACCATGTGATCTGGGCTTTGGTGATTATGGTAGTAACAGTAAGAGATAGATGTTTCGTCGCTTTCTAACGATGGACGTGAAGTAGAGCGTACTACTTATTACAAGACCAATAACCCCCCAACTCCGACTCCGTTATCCATTACCCAAGGTATCATCCCTAACCAAACCCAACCCAATCCTGTTGTTCATAAAGTGGTATCGCTTAAATGAGTGTGCAAGAAAAGAAGAGACAAAAGGGGCCAGCTAGACTATAGTCTCCTGCCACATGGGCAAGAAGATGAACAGCATCACTCCACATGTCGCAAACAACGCCCCGCCAAACAGACTCTGCAAGACAATCTTGCGCTGCAACCTGCGTAGATGCTTCTCCTTGACGCGCATCTTGCGGTCAAAGATCATGAGGCGCTTGAAGATGCGAAGCGGGCCTGTCGTGTTGTTGGTCATCTTGGACTCGCTGTCGTCAAAGCGCTCCCACGGCAAGGGTTGGCGGCGCGAGAACAGGAGAAGGAAAAAGCAGCTGCCCCTGAGCCCCGAAAGGATCAAGCTCAGGCCGAGCCACCAGAGAGGCCATGCCGCAAATGTCTCCCACCGGGTATGGGCACCGCGGTAAGGAGCAAAGCCTCGGGAGAAAATGACGACGAAGCCGGCAATGGTGCAAACAATTCCGAGCATGGTAGCGACGCAGATGGTCTCAAAGGTGCCGTTGCCGACGCCGAGGCGGACAAAGTTACGATGTGAGCAGTTGCGGAGCAGGCCGTAGATGTGGTCGGCGACTGGCTTTAGGGCGGCAGGGTGGGACGAGACGTGTAGGTCAGCGATGGCTTGTTGGCGAAGCATGGGAGGGATGTTGAGCTCCTTCTCGGCGCCGGGAATGAGGAACAGGTCAATAACCGTGTCGAGCTCGCTGCGGGTGACGACTCCGGGACGTTGGTAGCTGACAGGGGTGCTGGCGATGGACTCGAGGTCTTCAGGCTTGATGGGACGGACACATCCAGACTTGGTAGAGCAGAGCGCGTCGGCAGAGATGAGGGCGGAGATACGGGCAAGTGTCTCTTTGGCTGAGAGATGTTAGTGCCGCAGTGTGGTGGGCAAAGGGATTGACTTACCAACTTCAGGGTCCTCCTCAACCTCCTCGACGGTGACCATGGCGGTAGGGTGTTTGAGACTCGAGTCACCCGAGCTGCTTTCCGAGACGTTGTCCATCGAGCCGTAGTTCTTCTCGTCCATCATGGCGAGGCCCTTGGCATAGGCAGTCTCGTAGTTCTTGTACCACATGTAGAACTCGAGATTCTCGGCCGAGAACTCGATATACTTGAGATACATGTAGAAGTCATACAGAGACATGGGACTGCCTGTGTACATGTTAGTTGATGAGTGTAGGGGGTAACCGGTAGGGGGAGAGAGGAACATACAAGTCTTGTTCTCGAGGATACGGTCCAACCGGAGGCGACTGGGAATGGAGCTGCCCCGACCAACCGGGCTCATAGAGCGCCGGCCGGTGTTGATGTTGTTGGCATACTCCCGAATGTCCCGGTACTCTGGTTTCTTGTACCAGCTCAACCAAGATGGGAGTCGAAGACGCATGACGGGCAGACTGGTGTGGGTCTCTACGTGTTCTAGATGTCTCAGACCAAGCTTTGGCCAACACTGAACATCGAGAAGGGGAGAACGAGCCTCTTGTGGGGACGGGGGGCGGGGGAGGGCGTCGACGAGATATACCTGTCAAGGACTGGGGGGGCGGCCGGGTCCGACGAACTGGCGGCGCCATCAGGTTCCTGGCAAGGCGATGCCGAGAAAGGAGCGATAGCGTCAACAGGGAGCGGACGCCATGAGAATGACCGAGGCGTTTGTCCGGCCTGGACTCATACTGAAACCCGCACTCCATCCCATTCAGCGCGGTGCAGAGATAGGCGCATGCGACAGCACTGCTTGGACCCGCGCTTTGGGCACAGGTGTGGAGGCGGTTCCTGCAGGCTCGCAGATCGCCTTTGGGAGGTGTGGTAGCCAAGTGGGAACCCCATTTGGCCGCCCAGCCGTCTCCCTGTCTTTCCGATTTCGTGTCTCCCTGTCTCCCGCTTCTCCCTGTTCGCCCCCCCTTGTTCAACTCTCCCTGGACCATCCCGGCTTACTGCGAACGTCGGACACCCCGCCGTTCCTGTCGGCTCTTTCCGAACGGGGACCCCCTTGTTTGGTTGACCAAACATGGTCGCGGGAAAACCCATCAATTTCCACAGCAGTGATTTCAAGGTGAAAAACCTGGTACGTTCCACCGATCAATCCTCTATCTGGTAGCATGGCGCATTTATCTATCAATTGTTCTCCAGTATTGGCCTCTGCTGATATTCCCTCACACCAGCCAAGAGGATGACCTCGGACTGAATGAGCCAACTGCCGCTGTCAAGGCGACGGCAGGATTGGGTTTCGGAGCTCTGTGCCGTATTGCCGTTGAGGTCAATGCTCGGTATAGCCTATGGCAGCCATGAAGAGAGGGCGAGAGCGGCAGAGACGTAACCATCACGGAAGAGTTTGTCGCAACTTTGGACGGGACGAGCGGGCGGGGAACGGGAGGGGGTTGGTATTCAGAGCTCTCGAGTGAGGGCGAAGACGGTCGAGGCCGGTATGCCGAAGGTCAAGCTGCAGGCAAAGGAACATGACAGCGTCAGAGCACCACCCACGTGGTTGACAAGACGGCGAGCGGTCTATTGTAAAGCAAGTGCAGCAGCTAAAGTAGCGCTCAGATCTCGGTTTGGGACGCATGTAGCGAGTAGATGTGGATTAACTTGTTCGTTCGGGCCTAGCGAGCGGGGTGTTTCCGGCGTTCTTGACCTTGATCGGCTGAAGGCGGCTGGGTTCGTTGAGATCGGAGCCGACTAGCGTGCACGTTCACCGACGACGACATTGACAGTGAACGAGCACAGGGTCCCTGCGCGGCGTTTTGGGCCTGAGGTGGCAGCGAAGCCTTCACGGACTGGGGTCGCTCGGACTCGAGAGAGGCCCGAGCTGATGTTGTGCATGGCTCCCATTGGACGGGAGATCTACGGGTAGGGTCCCACTGTCTTTGGAGGGGTTCCCCTGCGGAGGGCCTGGAGGGGTGGAGGGTAATGTCAATTCAGCCGAGCTCCAGCGACCTTTTTCGCCTCTTGTGGATGCGAATGTGATGGGCGTTCACTTTTATCGAAAAACACGGCAGCGGTACCAGCCACAGTGCCCCAAACCAGGGACCGGTGGTGGAGAAGACAGCTTCGATTGGCCGAGAAGAGATTACTCATCACTAAGTAAATTCGATTCAGGTGACGCGTACCAAGATCATTCCACCTTTGCCTCACCTGAAAATATTGGAAGGCCCAGAACATGTTTGCATGGATTCGAGATTGTAAAAATTTGCCCGTCGTAAAACCTATGATTCGGGGGCTGCGCAGGAATTGGATATCTTTTCGAGCCTGACGTATCACCGAGGGGCCCATTGAGCAGCTGCAGTGCAAGGGCCCAGTCGGGATGCGGTGTGCACCCAAACCAATACCACCCACACCTTCAGAAAGGCAGCAAAGTCCCGCCCTTTGCGGATGGGAAGGGTAAGTTGGATACCTAAGTGGTTATTGCGTGCTGCTGTCAAAGATTATTACCCCCAACTCGAGATGCCTCCTGGCATCGGCATTCAAGTTTCCGGAATTAGGGGCACGGAGGAGGAAGGAGCACAGGTAGCTACTTTCCCTGAAATGACGCGAAGTTGGTCATTCTGTCTCTCCCTTGTTTGGCCTCCACTGTGCGCCAACAATCTTCCCAGAACCACAAACTCCAGGCTGCAAAACCAATGGGTCCAGGTCTTGGCAATGCTGGATGTGTTCCACAACCGCAAGAGCGATCAACATGGTATTGGAGACCTTCTCCCAAACTTCTTTTCAGCTTTTTTCTTTGTCCTGCGCGACCAGATAACACCTCGCTGAGATGGAGGTGAAAGAATCCTTTGTCCACCTCACCTGTCGTCCCCCACTTCGGACCTGTTTCCGCCCCATGCGGCTGGGCCAGAACAGGTGCGATCAGCGGTATGAATGCTGAGAGGATGCAGGTACAAGTTCGCCCAGCCAATAAATCCGTAGCTGAATGAATGTTGGCATTCATTCCAAGCTGCAGCACTGCGCAAGCCCGCTCACAAAAGACATTCAGCCCGTATATCGGCACGGGTCAGGGGGAAGAATCCCACGCCCAGCTTCTCAATCTTGAGGAACTGATCACGGCATATCACAACTGCAATTCAATTTAATTGCAACGAGTTTCCTAATGCCACAAACGAAACCAGGAAGCAAGGACAAAAGCCGATAATCACAGAGTAACAGAATATGCCCGACGGGAAGGTAATTATTCTCAATCACCAACATGTCGAAAAAAAGAAGTTTCACGAGGTCCTACGCGTTTCAAGTTTCAGTGCTTGCATCGGTTAAAATCATTGTTGGCTTGTTTGCAATGCCGTCCTGAGTTGAGCCTCGTACCGACGTGCAGTACACCGGGTACGAAGAGAGGCACAGCTTTCCGTCTTTTCTGCCAAGTGGCTTGGCAATTGCCGGACGATCACCGGGACTCGACTGTGCCCCGTGCTTTGCAGTCGGTACCGTAGATCACGACCATCTTTGTTTGCACAAAGACGACCACGCAAGAAAGATGCGGATACAATAGAATTGTGTATAGCGCGGGCTCACGATAGCGTCTTTATAGCAAGGGAAATAAAACTTGCGATATCTCTGGCTGGCTAAATTCCATCCTCAGCATCGCAGATCAACTCAGATCACTTTACATACTGACCGAATAATCTAGCTACCCACGCAAAAAGGTATATCATCACCTAGTAGATAGGTACTCTTACACATCCAGAATGGCTTCCGAACCAGTCAAAACCTACAAAGTCCGCAATGCCAGCGACCCCACTGGTGACACGCTCACCATCACTAGCGATGCCATCTGGCAGAGCGCCGTGTTAACTGACATGTTTGCCCTTGTCGATGACGAGTTCCTCTCCGAAGACGTCGCCATACCCCTAGGCATTGAAAACATCTCCACCGCCAATCTCCGGCTTGTGTTTTCCTGGCTCAATCGCCACAAGACCGACGCTACTGACGCTGCCGCCTCCAACCAACCCTGTAACTTTGAGGCCTTTTGGGACCGACTCATTGACCAGGACGAAATCCCTTCCGAAGTCGAAGATGCCTTATCCCAACAATTCCGGTGTCGTAAACCTACGAAAAAGATCCCCCAGCCAAGAAAGAGCCGCAAAGGTGGCCACCAGTTCAAGCACAAAAACCCACAGGAAATCACACCTGTCAGTCTAGACGACATAGATCGCCTCCGCCCTCGTCGTGGACAACAGCGCATGCTGGTTAGACCCCATAGGCCATTGGCGAAGGATATTAACATTCCGGATAATATCAAGGTCGTGTACCGCCCTGGCGATGCCAAGGTGCTCTGTGCAGCGGATCAGCAGGTATTGTTCCAGGTCGCCAGAGTGGCCAACTATCTCGAGTTGGAGTCGCTTCTCGAGTTAGTCCTGCATGCGATTGCGTTGCGGATCCTCCCGTTGAAGAACGCGGAGGAGATGCGTGGGTTTTTTAGAGTAGTGAAAGATTTTGAAAAGGCAGAGCAGAAGAAGATGGGCAGAGAGTTTCGCTGGGTCGAGCGGCGAGACGCGACGTGCAGTCGGTGTAAGGGGAAGGCGTGCAAGCATGTCCGGTTGCTGTGATGGTGTTTAAGTTAAGTTAACGCCGTGAGAGACGCTCATGGTCAGACACTCATGAGATCTAGACCGGATCCAAAGGTAAGTAAATCCTTGAATAATCCAAATAGAAGTTTTCCCTCAAACTAGTAGTATGTACGTGAAAGCAGACGAGTCAACTTGAAAATAGGCCTTAGCGTCCAGCTTGTAGAACTAAGGCCTTAGCCCCCGGAACCGAGGCCTTGCAAACCCTGCAAAAGGCCTATTCGCCATCGCCATCACATTGACGTTGAACCGGGTAGCGTAACTGTCAGGATCTTCCTATGGTGTGGAGGCCATGCACAAACCCTCTGTCACGGCCCCATTGAGACAAGGCCGGATCAATCGTCATGAAGTCTGTCAGCTGCATATGGTGGGTCGTTACCCGATTGCTAATCGTATTTGATGTGATGCAGCCGTCGCCTCTCGTCGAGCTCAATGCTCGGGAGGTCCACAAGTTCATGACCTGGACTGATTCAAGAGCGACCAGACCTGAAGTATCCCATTGTGATGGTGACGATCCGACCTCTCATCTGGCGCCGTGACATATAATACCTAGGTAACCGACTCCGTCAGCCATCTGGCCGTGAAAAAGATCCGATCAGGAGAGATTCAAACTGGAGCGACTCGGACCTGGTCAAGTTCTATGCACTGGCTTGGTGCGGCAACAGTACGGCCTAGCAAACCAAAGGTCGTTATGAGTGTCCATGATACTGCGCACGACTCAACTGGTTTCATATTGGAGGTCCTCCACATGTAGCCAAGCATCAAGTGACTCACTACTGCCCACTTGTTTTCCTAAAGTCTCCAGTCGTCTCTCTGGCGGGGGTTCAAGACACGCGTAGTTGAACTTACACACCTTAGGTAGGTATCAAGACAGACTGGACAGACAGAGCGAATATCTGTTGGAAGGAAACCCGATCAATCTATCCCGGTGTGCAAATCGTTGAGAAAGTGAAAGTGAATATTCCCAAAATGAAGCCTGTTTGTAAAGGTAATTTTTCGTCTCGTCTTGAGGGGGGAATGAAACTTGAAACAGAACGAGCCGGAACGTTACTCGAATACCTAGGTATTGAATTGGGCCAAAACGTCCATTAAATCAAATGAGATTGGAATGGAGACTCGTCAAATTTAAGATCCGTCGGAATTTGTAGAGGTAGGACAGTAGACTAGCGGCAGACAGGAGCATAGAATAGAAAATGCATTAAGCGATCACACCCCGACGTCAATGGGACTTTTCCTCAAGCTGAGCTTGACATTAGCCGACACGGAACAGCAAATCCCAGACTTTTCTTCACAGGCTCCAGTTTCAAAGGGGACCGTTCCAATCACCATGGCTTGGACAACATAGCTTATTGACACAAGAGAAAAAGAAACAAAAAGACAACGTAAGAAAAGAACTCATGTCCCCAACCCAACCCAGCATGAACCCTCTGCCCCGTCCAAAGCAATACCCACTCTCAAGAATTAGGCCCAGGGTGGCCTTCAAGGCGTTTTGGAGCTCGCGGCAATGTGGACGATGCACTGGGATCAAAGACGTCATTGACGGCCACCGGGCGAGTCTGATTGATTGATTGCAGCCTGGCCCTGGGGGGCCAAGACTGTGCCCCAACCCAGGGCCAGGTTCCCTCTCCTTTCCCCCCCTTCACTCCCCCTCCTCCCCCTCCTCCCCCTCCTCCCTATCCCCACCCATGACCCATCTTCCCCCCTCCCCCATCCCCCATCCCCCTCCCACTCTCTCCTCTTTAAAAGTTTTTCTTTCTTCGGCCGGCATCTCGACCAACTAAACCGCCGACCCCTGCACCACCAGCCGCTGGACCACCTCCACCTCCACACCGGCCACCATCTCCATCGCCTTCTTTGGCTTCTCCGGACCCCTGATCCCTCAGAAGCCCCTCGTCTCGGTGCTTCTTTAGGATACGGCGAGCATTCCCCAGACCAAGATCTCTGATCTTGGACTCGGCCGCTGCCTCGGTGCGGCCGAGCTGGGAGGCAATCTCGCCGTTCTTCAGTCCGGCCCTCAAACCCGCACGGAGTTGGGCAACGTGCCCCTCCGTCCACCGTCGCGACCTTGAGGCGACCCTGGGCCGCGGGGGGTGGGCCGCCGCTGTCACTACTAGTGCTGGAGGATTGGCGGGCAGCAGCTGCGGTGCTGGCGACAGTGACGGCGGCGACACAGGACGAGTTGCCGCCAGCCAACCCCTCCGCTCCGGTTGTGAGTTGGAGTGGAAGAGCTGACCAGCAGCCGGCCGGAACTGATGACAGGGACCCGGCGCGATGGGGATGGCTGCTTCGGCCTGGATCATGGGCACGACGCTTGGTGTCATGGCGGAGGGGCCACCAACCCAGGGAGTGAAAGCGACGGCGTGTAACACCACCGGGCTGGCGGAAAGGCGCCCTGGCCATGGTGCGGGCGCGAGCATGGGGTTGGGCAAGTTGGTCGAGAATGCCGCCGGAACCGTCCGCAAGACGTGTGGTTGTTGCCATTGCTAGAGCGAGAAATGAAAAAGTCAGTATCCAGCATATGACAGTTAGCGGTCCACAATGGAAGTTGAAATTTTGTCTGGGATTGTTTTTTTTTTGTCAGGCTCCGTCTCTTCGAGAAGTGATGAGCTATCATACGAGATGTTGACAGGAGCTGATTATATCAGTAAGTCGAAATGGCGATGTAAACCCCCAGTGACGTTGAGGTAAAGTGCTGGCGTCATGGGTCGGAAAGTGTTCCGAGTTCGACTGGAGAATGTGCCGGACAGAGGTTGTCGGGTGTGGCTGACACAAAGAAAAGAGGCTGGAAATGGGAACAGATTGTGTGGGAAGCGAGGTTGGACGAACCAAACCCGAAGAGGAAAAATGGAGAGACAATGAGCTGGACTCGACTTACTGCCCTGAATGCGGTTGGAGCCGCAGAGTATCCGTTAGCCGGCGTGGTACCAGCCCAGGGAGCAGCAGGCCCGCCAAGAGCAGGCTGCTCAGGGCTATCGTCGGCCTGCTGCTCCCTGAACTGGTACTCGAAGTTTTGCTCGAATGCTGGACATGTGTCAGTGCATATGGACAAAGAAACATGAGAGCGACTGGACTGAGGCTGAGGCTAGCCATGTCGAGATAGAAGAAGGGAGACTCACGAAAGCTCATTGTGATTTCTCTGAAGAAAAAGGAAAGAGAAAAACGGGAAGAGAGAGGAGAGTCAAGGGAGATATTTATACCCTGAAGAGAGCAGTGCAAATTTTTGACGCGGGTCCAAAAACTTGCACTTGCCCTGCGTACCTATTGTGAAGCCAACGAGAATAGAAACACACTGTCCCCGGGTCTCTTTCGAATCTCCGCTTTCCGGGTTGGGCCGGGAGTTGACCCGGGTACCTCTGCTGTGAAGCCACTAGGAGCAAGCAAACAATGAGGCCGGGGTGGGTTGGGTACCCAGGCGCGGGTCTCCGAAGTTGACCGAATCCCGGCCGGAGTCGCAGAGAAGACTTTCCCCAGAACAACAAACCTCGTGCCAGAGGGGCAATCCATGGGAAATGGAGGATAGCGAGTGATTATAGCACTATAGGTGATTGAAAAACGATGTGACGAGCTGGGACGCAGTAACGAGCTGACATTCCCCTAACGAACCTTTGATGGGAACCAGACCGGAGTGCAGTTTCTTAGCGTCGGAGTGACTTTGGGAATCGAACCGGTGCAATCGCTTTATATGGAACGCAACACAACGAGACGCTGAATTCCCACGACAAAAGCCGGCACGCCCTTCAAGAGGCTGTCAACACCTAGCAAGGTATCTAGAAATTCATGGCTTGAACTTGAACACTACTGTCTGGCGGCATACCAGATCTTGGGGGTCTGTGTCTTTGGTGATATTGGCAGGTACGATGGAGCTACATTTCCGGGTAATGCCCCAAAAAGCGCTCTCCAGCATGGCCCTTCACGCTTGACGTAAAGAGGTAGACAGTTCGCTTTGCGAGCTTGATGATACGGATATGACCATACAGCATTCCAATCTTCTACCTGACACTCCCAGGATTTGACTTCAGCGGCTCGGGGACTGCTGAAGTCGTGCTGAAATCTTCGACACGCTGGCCTCTGGGACCGTGGCTGACAGAACTGGGGAGAGCACGAATGTTACTTCAGGGTTCTCACGCTGGGAAGGAACGAGGGGAGGCAAAAGCTGCAAGTATTCTACGGAAAGAGCAAAGGTCATCGTCACTGCTCTGCTAGCCGATCTACAGCATGCAATGACAATCTCGCAAGGCGGACACCACCGTATTTGCAAACTTCTCGATCTGACTCTGCTTCTGCATGCGGAGCTCCTCTGGCCCAAGGCCAGCCTCGTCCTCATTCTCACCCTCCTCCCAGCTCAGACACGCACAAACAGCCTGTTTATACCTCGTCCCCACCCGCGACGGCAGTGACACTTTGGCGGTCTCGAACAGGTGTTCGTGAGGGGCACCGGCCATTCCTCGTCTGGACTGCACAATGGCCCCCGCTGTCATCCAACACCCAATCTCAAGTAGCACGACGCCTAGCCCGTAAATATCGAAACACCGCTGGTACCGCTTCCGTCCCCTCATGTCGCCAGTCAGGAATGCCACTAACTCAGGATGACAGTAAAGATCGAAGCCAGCTGCGCCCGTTGATCCATCAATTGTCAGGTCCCGCACCGTGTCGGGCCGCGCGAACTCAAAGCCCGCCACAAAAGGCTGCCGAAAGTCAGGCGCCTCGGTGTGCGCGTCGGAGAAGAAGAGCATATTGGCGCTGCAGACGGCCTTGTGCAACCAGTTGGCGGTGTGGAAGGCCAGGAGCGACTCAGCCAGCGTGGCAGCCATGCCGAAACGTTGGGCGAGTGTTGGTCGCCGCCGCTCCGAGAGCGTGGCCAGCGCCGTGTGCAGGGTTAGTGGTGCCGCGATACCATCGGCGAAAGGAGGCGGTCGATACAAGAAGCCAAAGTCGAGACGTCCCTGGGGTCCGTCGGTCAAAGTGAAGGCAACAAGGTCGAGACAGCGAAGCGTGGCAGGTTTGGTCTCGAGGCGGAGTATGCCCGCGAGACGGTCGGCACGCTCCGTTGCTGTGGTGCGCTCGAGATCACCCCAGTTGGGTTGACCATATTTCCATTCCTGAAGCACGCGAACTGCCAAAGGAATATTAGCGTCTCACCTCAACATTCGGGGTTGCGGAAGTCACTCACTCGGCCTTTCACCTGGACGTTCAAGCATTCCCATAGCTCGGAGACTTCCGTGCTTCATCGGCGGGGGTCGACTCGGACTGATGTCGCTTGATGACACCTTGAGCCCACTGGGCTGTCCGTCACTCTGACTCTCAATACTCAGGATCTGACGTCTGAAGGCGGCTTCACGACCTAGAGTTGGATGCGTAGCTTGTGCTGCGCCTTGGATAAGTTGGAGCTCCTCATCTGTCTGGGCTGCGGACAAGAGCCGGATGTGCATATTAGAGACCAGGTGATGCCTCATCCTGCTCTCCACCACGCGATCAAGGCTGTCATTCCAGTTCTTCAGCTGCGTGAGCAGCTCTCGGATTTCTTCCTTTCCTCCTTCCTTGAAGATTCTCGTTTGAAAGCGGATACGCCTCGCAACCGTCACCTCGTTGGCTCCATACTTGTCGAGCAGGCGATTGAGTTTCGTTAGAAGTTTGGACACCTCGGTCAAGGCGCTGTGCAGCGGCTCGTGGAGGTTAATGGGAGATTCCTGCGTCAACACTGGTGGGAGACATCTCTCCTCAATCTGCAGCCTGTCGATGTTAATGGGCGAGTGCGTGATGCCGAGCACATGGGCAATCCAGAGCGTCAATCGGACCTGCTCGAAGTTATAAATGGCATAGAGCGATGTGCTTTCCTCCTTGAACGCCTTGACCCCATCGATGGCGCGAGCAATGGCGAGACACACTTCGGCAACGCTGATCAACCCCGACGTGCCGATTACGAAAGCTGCGACTTCCATGGCTCTGGCTGATCTCAACACAGTCTTCGTCTCCAAGACACGGAGGATGTCGTTTCAGGGAGGAACGGGGCCGTACCCCTAACTCAAGTGGGAGGTAATGAAAGGATGAAACTAGAGGCAGTCCCTCTAAGGAAGCGCTTGCGGGTGATAACTCGCAGTGCGGCTGAACTGCATACAATCCAACGCTTGAAAGAGTATTTGCGTGGTACTTTGCAGCTTGGCGGCCGATGGAAGCAACCCACAGAAACAGCCCCAGAGCAGATCCAAAAGACCATTCAGTAGTTACCAAACACTTGGTGAAAAAGCTCAGGTCTGGATTTTTGAACATAAGGCGTGAATATTTTGACTCGACACCTCCATAAACATCCACCGAGTCCCACACTAACAGTCTTTCACGGATTGGACTGTATGCATGAAGTCCGATGATGGCGTTCTAGACTGGCCTGTCAGCTATGGGTCGTCCCCGCAGGCTTGGCGTTTGGGAAGAACCCCTGAGCTAGCTGTAAGGAGCAGCATCCCTCTTCCATCGAGAGCCTTGCCGCCCTGATCTGTTTATTTTGCCAGTCCCCTCTTGCTCTCATCGCCGCTGGTATTTGATTTCAACCCCCACAGAATCCGGTCAGCGTCTTCCCAATCCTCAATAATTGGAGAATTTGTGCAACCTTCTGCCTCGGCGATACGCAATGGACGACCAGCATGAGTCCCAATACCGCGGTCCCCCGGACCAGCCCCAGTGGAACACCATCGACCGGAGCGTACAAGTGACATATGGCCTGCCCGGGTCGAATGGTCTCGGTCTCCCGGGTGATCAACTCCAATGGAGCACCCCTGGCAAGCACTCGTTCAGCAAGCACTTGCTCCAAGTGGGAAATCAGCTCTCACAGCCAAAGACCTTCCCTAAGACGCAGCCAAAAAGTACAATCAGTCGACTACAGGAACTCCGAGAGGACTTGGAGGGGCGAGATGTCGAGCCTGTGTCGAATGATCTCGGTCTTCCAGGTGATCGACTCCAATGGAGCACCCCTGGCGGGCACTCGTTCGGCAAGCACTTTCTCCATGTGGGAAATCGGCTCTCACAGCCAAAGGCCTCCACTGGGACGCAGCCAGATAGAAAAATCCGTCGACTGCAGGAACTCCGAAAGGGCTTGGCGGAGCGAGATGTTGAGCCCGTGTCGAATATAAGCTCATTCATGGCGGCGGTTGCCGACGTGAACCCTCCCTTCAAGCCACGGACCCTCCACCGGCCGTGGTCCATCTCAGCGGGCCACGGTGCGCACGGAGCCGTCGAGGTGCACCGCTACGTCCCTAGTCGCAACTTCGACGTCTTCAACGACAGCTCATCGTTAAAACTGCTGGCCTACGAGCCTGACCCAAAACGGACCGGTCATTACTACGCTGTGAAACGGCTAGCACTTTTGGAACCTGAATCAAAGGGAAAATCGACACAGTCGAGGAGGAATTCTTATGCCTTGCTCGCTGACGAGCTCCGCATCCTGGCTCATCCCGACCTCCGCGGACATCCTAATATCATCTACCTGTTTGGCCTGTCGCACACACCAGCCCGGGGCGGTATCGACTCGGCAGAACCTAATCTGGTTCTTCAAGAAGGTGACTGCGGGGATCTGTATTCGTTTTACCGCGACGTCGACATGCGATTTGATCGTCACACTTTGGTCGAGGTGAAGCTGAGCTTGTCCTTCGACATTGCCTGTGGCATCGAGGCACTTCACCGCCACGGAGTCGTTCACTGCGATCTGAAGCCCCAGAACATTCTCATTAGAAGACGCTTTGGAAGGGACAAGCCGGTTCAGAAATGCTCGTCGGAGATCGAGGCTGGACAGGTTGCCCTCCAGTCCCTCAAGGGCGGGAGTCCCTTCGTTGCCATGCTAGCCGATTTCGGAGGCTCCATCATCACGGCTGACCACCAAACTAGCGATAAGGTGCATCTCAAGGTGTTTACGCCTCTCTGGTGTGCCCCGGAATGCTACTCGACAGATCCTATTGCCAAAGACTTGCTTCCTCGGGTCGACATATACTCGGCAGGCTTGATATTTGCCTTTATTTTCCTTGAGGGGCGAGACATCTTCACCCAGGTGGTCGAGCGCGGGATGATGCACCAGCACGACACCACCTTGGACCGGGCCACAGTTCGCTTCAAGAAACAGTCAGGTGCTGCCTTGTCTCTCGCGTTGGAGCAGGTGCGAGACTTTGAAGCGAGTGTTTTCGGTCTGACGGCAACGGGCCAAAGGCTGTATCTGTCCAGACATCAAATGTACCCTCCAGTCGTGTCGGACATTTTCGCCTCGATATTGACACTGGCTTTGCAGACTGATCCGAGCAAGCGTGTTGCTGATGCTACGGATTTGCTCGAGCCATGGCATCGGGTCCTGCAAGGAGACTTTCACGTCAAAAACTCACTGCACTACTCACAGCCAGCTGCATTTCGATCGTTTGCTGCCGGGAGTCTGGGTGGAAAGGATTACTTCCGCCAGGGAAAGACCTGTGCACGGTGAGTGGCTATGATTGATTGCATCTTATCCATCCGAAGCGCCGAATGCTAACAGGAGTAGGGTCGGAGGACATGGCTGTGCAGAGGTACCCCGACTGTTTGCCAATACCGAGGCGGGTATGAGCCCTGGAGTCTTTGATGTACGTTGTGAATACCCCATACCGCCATACCTACCCTCGCCTTGAAATGCCGAGGCCTTCAACTGCCTGTCTTGGACGATAGTCTGGCTAACAAGAATCAGGTTCGGAAAAGCTTCGAGGTGTTCCGGGCGAGTCTCACGAGCAACCTCAAGACAGCAATCATCAATGATATGATGCATGAGCTGGAGCTTCTGCGTTCAATCAACCGCCAGCTTCATCTTGCGCGGCTCCATGGAAGCTACGCCGTCGAGGGCTTGGTACCGCTCTCTAAAGCACAGCTTCAGCGAGGCTCCGATTGCGCCTACCAAGTCAGTGTGGCTTGCTTGGAAGGATTCGGTCGCACACGAGACGACGAAGAAGCCCTCCGATGGATGCGGAATGCCATTGGATCAGAACTGTCGGTCGCCCATGCTGACCAATTGCCTCTCACAGTATCACTAGGCATTGAGCGCATTGACAAAAGTGACTCGATCGTCGAGTGGGCTGTCAAAGCTATTGTCAACAAGAAGGGTCATCAGGGCACTGTCAAGGCTCTGTGGGAGACCAGCGAGGAGAAGTGCACCGAGGCCATGACGGAGTATCGCGGCGAACGGCTCAAAGAAACGGAAGAGGCCTTCAAGCGGCGAACCTCTGAGGAGTGGAAGGACGTGTTCTGGCATGAAAAATGGAAGGCAAAGCTGACACAAATGTACAAATCATCACAGGGCTTCTTGGGCATGATGAGGACGACAATGGACGGAGGTTGGAGCATTCTGCATTACGCCGCGTCTTTGGCACATTACGGGGGCTTTGTGGGCCTGGTTTCCAGAAAGCGACTCGATTTTCTCATTGACGACCTGGGCGCTGATGTGCGCACGCTGAATGGCGACTCAGTCAGTGCGCTGGATCTGGCCATGGCCCGTGGAGAGATCGCCCTCGTGCAGTATCTCCTCGACCGACATGAGCGTTGCCAGCCTCCCTTCCTCCCAGGCAGCTGTCCTTTACAGAACGTTGCTGGATTGCCAGACCATTTTATTGAGGAGACGGTCAAGCGAGTGTGCAGGATTGCGCCAGGCGTCGCCACCAATGGCAGGTCCTCGCACACGGGACGCACGCCACTTCTCAACATCTTCCTTACCAAGGAGCCTCTGCTGCCCCCAGCCCGGAAGGCTGCCATCTTGTCGCTTCTAGCACATGGCGCAAACCCTCTTCTGACGGCAACAGAGACAGGCACCGCAAGTCCACTGCTTCTTGCCGTAACTGGCATGGAAGCAGAGCTAGTTCAACAAATGCTGCTCTCAGTCAAGAGGTTTAGACACCACCTACTTTCGCTCGTGAAAGCTGGATCACGCCCACAGCCTGCCAACGAGCTCGCCCGGGCGTTCCTATGTCTCGTACAGATACCGCGCTCCGTCAGCCTTATGACGGGTGTTGTTGACTCTGCGCGTTCCGTCCGGACTATTATCAAAATCATGCTGGAGCACGGCGTAAGTGACGAACTGCCCTACGTCTGCCGGGGTATTCCACACGACTTGCTAAGTCTGGCTTGCTACTACGGGCGCGACGATGTTATGCAAGCCATCCTCGCAGAAACAAACGGCGCCGGGCCGGCCGTGGCCAAGACGCTGGGCCCGGGTCAAACTGGTATTCAAGCTCTCGGAGGCGCCATTGAGTGCGGTTTTGGCGAAGCAGTCGACTTACTCCTCCCCCGCATGGCGAAACTGCCCCAAGTGACGGCCCAGAGTCTTCTTCTGACTGGCGCAGTGCACCATCAGCCAGTTTTGGTACCGCGGCTTCTTGGCCACTTTGAACGGGCCGGTCGAGGGGCTGAAGTCCTGGAGTTCCAAGACAAGTGGGGAGCCACCATCTTGGACCTGGCGCTTGAGTATGGCTATTTTGACCTCGCGCGTCATCTCTTGGACAAGGGAGCGAAGTACGATGTCTACCGCCTGAAAGGGGATCACAATATTGACGAGGGGTTGCAATCGACGCTGGCGTCGGTGTTGCCGCGGATGGAACCTATCAAGTTCCTCATGGAACTAACGCCCAAACCCAGACTAGTAGTGACAAGCACCGGCCTTAACGTGTTTCATGTGCTCGCCGCCGACGAGAAGCTCATTGGTAAGTATCTATATAACTGCCCCCCTCCCAACTGCTCACCGTTGCTTACTCCTGCATTCACCTAGGCACCAGCGTTGGCCGCGCCGAGTTCCTCGAGGCACTCGAGTACTTCCACAAGCTTGACCCGACCCTTATCCATGCCCGTGGCGGGGCACGGGGCCTAACACCCTTCCATATCGTCAGCCTTCACTACTCGGAGACTGTGGGCTCTTTCCTACACGAACACGGAGCCGACATCAATACGGTGTCGACAGCGGGCCACACGCCGCTCGACCTGCTACACTTTCACGATGATGGCGATCGCGGAGTCGACGAGCATTTGACTGTCGATTACCGAACCCCCGGGGCGCCGCAGACCGGTATTGCGATCTGTGATTTTGCCATGGCTGGCCCAGCATACTGGAAGCTCGAAGCCAGGCTGTCAATACGGCTGAAGGAACGGTACAAGACATGGGGGGCAAAGCGAGGACTGCAGACCATGATGCGGCAGCTCGGCCTCCAGAATGATCCGATGGCGTCTTTTTGGAGCGGTGGTATTACGGTGTACTCTGAGGGTCCGGACGGTGAGGAGCGGGTCAGCCACTTTCCGTAGCGGGCTGTCGTCCCAGATATTTTGTGCCCTATACAAGATTTGACACTGACGCGCTATTTGGGTTGGTCAGCAATGTGATGTCTAAAATTGGGTATTCCACAGTGAATCATATTGTTCGGTCTCTTTATCTTGACATTCTTGATGGTAACTAGGTATGCGTTGGGGCTTCGCAAAGCTTGTCGTGGGCACATTAGGGCGATAGAAAGCTGTCCTCCCAGTTCAACACCATGCCCACAAACATGCCCAACCCGACAATCAGCGGAATCAACTGCCCTGTGCCCACAACATGGTTGATAGCTACCGCATGATTCCACCATAATGTCAATTCCACCGCACAAACCATCATGGCGATAAAAAACCCTACCGCCCCAACCTTGACATAAATTGGAACCCGTCCTCCCTTTTGGGATTGCAAAGGACAATTCAATAACTTCATTACCATCAAGGCTGCCCACGCAATCATTATAAAAACCGACCAGATTTTGCCAAATACCCGAAACGGACCATCTACCTCTGCCCTTGCCAAAAAGAATGTCTCTGTGGATCTTCCGCAGGGTAGAGGTTTTAGTCGGGAGTTGGTGTTGGTATTGTTGAGACTGAGACTGAGCCCGAGAAACCAGAAAAAGACTTGATATCCTGCTGCCGCGAGAAACAGTAGCTGGCGAAGAAGGGAGGTTAGATTAGGCGTTGTGTGTTTCTCTAGCCAATTCGGTGATGCTAGCTGCGATGCTGATATTGGTGATGATGCTGATGCTGGTGCTGGTGATGGCAATAGTGATGCTGGTGATGCTGGTGATGATGATGACGGAGTTTTTTCCCCAAGAGCAAGAGCAAGGGCAATGGCCGGATCACTAGTTCTAGGTGGTGTGGTGGTGGTGGTATTCGTAGAACTAGGAGGAGGAAGGACATCGCCCAGAGGCAACGCCAAAAGACAAAGCAGGGTCATAACCAGCGCTTCGACAGCATAGAACCCATTAGAGCCAGAGCTAGCGATAGTTTCGCGAACCAGAGCAACTAGCATGGCAAGCTGGAAGAGAAACAATATCTTTCCAAAGGCAGGAGCGGTTTTTTGACCGTAAATCGTGCCGAGGAGAGAGCTGACAGAGACTAAATACATGCCGATGCGGATGCCGAGGCCGTAGAGAGAGGGGTTTCCAGGGAAAGAACAGTCATTACTGTCATTACTGTGGGATGTGGATGTAGTGTTGGCGCTGGGCAGAGGTTGAGTCGTTTCCGTAATGTTGGTGGGAAGTGCGTGGCAGATTGAACCAAAACCGAGAAGGAGGACTGCGAAGGATAACGAATGTAGATGAACCACGACTTTGCGTGTTCCACTGTGCATCATCATCATGATTGATTACACAAGACGTCTCAATCATATAAAGGGATGGGGAAATCGCAGGAAAGGCAAAATCGCAATCTTTTCAACCCTCGACCCACTGCACTCTCTAAACACTAAAGAACGAAGAGAAAGGAGAAAGAAGAGTCTTTAATCAGGTGTCTATCTGCATCAAGTAGAACCGTCACCGCCATATGATCCCCTCACCGATCGGGATGTAAAGACAGGGAAGTTTTCCGAGACATGCATTCTGCAGTGCATATCGTTACGCAAAACAAAAGGATTGGCGCACTGATCAAAAAAGTACCATTGGACGCCGCAACGCCCCTAAATAAACGATTGGAGCGTGGTGAGCGTGGGAATTAATGTGTCAAACTGAGTCGGGCTTGGTTTTCGTGCGACGGGGTTTCGCCACGGACTTTTCCTGCCACAGGCTGCCAGTACCCGGCCGAGCCGAGCTCGTATCTATCAAGATAATTTTCTCTTTGCAGCAACAAGCGCGGTAAGTTCCCTCAAACCTTGGTTGTAAAACATCATGGTATCCTGTGCAGGAGGTTAGTTGCATGATCATTTAGATTCAATGGTCTCACACTCACTAGGACAAACGTGGGCAACCAGTTCACGGCAAACCGCATCACACCAGACATGGTTCCCCTCCAGACTTTGCCGCTGGTTCTCGTCCCAACCACATCATTGATAATCAACTCCGCGAATTGTTCTGGGCTCGTACCGACGGGTTTTTTCTCTCCTGACGCCCACTTCTCAATCAAGTTTTTGATGCCCAGGTAGAGCGAATTGGCCGGCAACCGCATCTCCCCATTATTTGCATCCCATTGGGTCGACACGGTACCTGCCAGGATGGTCACGACGCTGACCCCAAAGGGCTGGAGTTCTAGTCTGAGCGTCTCGGAGAGGGCATTGAGAGCCGCTTTGGAGGATGTGTACATGGCTGCAACTGTTAGTTGTCCTCCTGCATGCTCTGCACAACCGAGAAAGAGAAAGAGAGAGAGAAAAAAAGGAGAGAGGAAACAAAAAAGAGACAGAGAGAGAGAAGAAGAGTGAGAACAAACCATGCCACGGAACATTGACCACCCCGCCCACGCTACTAACATTAACGACCCTCCCCCTCTTTTCCACCAGCATTCCCGAAAAGGCCTGCACCATCCTGACGACGCCCCAGAAATTCGTATCAAAAACCCTCTGCGCCTCGCTCACCTCCCAGTCTAGAATCGGGCGCAGCTCGCCCATGCCCGCATTGTTCACCAGCACATCCAGTCCCCCTTGTCCACTGTCTGCGACAGACTTGACTGCCGCGGCGACGGATTCTGCAGACGTGACGTCGAGAGGCAAGATGGTCACGTTGGAGAGGGAAGAGAGCGCATCGCTTATCTTGGAGGGGTTGCGCGCCGTGGCAAACACGAAGTGTCCGCGTTTAGCGAGGGCCAGAGCGAGAGCGGAGCCGATGCCGCCTGAGGAGCAGCCGGTTATGAGGATAGTTTTGGGAGGCATTTTGATTTTTGATTTTTTCCAAACTAATTTCGTCGGGTGGTTGGTAGTTGGGCGTTGGTAATTGACGGAACAAAATGGTGCGGGGTGCACGGCTGAAGAAGCAGTGTTCTTGTGGGCTGCATGCTGGGTCCTGATCTGATGTTACAGTGGGGGTTGAAGTCATTTCTGGTTGGGGGTGACGTTGTGTTAATAGTTTTTACGGGCTGTTAGTGGTTTGGTGCCTATCCCACATAGACTCTAGCATGCACTAACAGGAGTCTACATCAGACAAAGTCAACCATTGCGAGCGCAGCTGAATTCCGTCTTGGGTAGAGTGTGCCAACCAACATTTCAAGTCGGATACGAGCTGCATAGCATGTAGAATAAATGGCTCTGAAAGAATGTCTTGTCAGCACTTGACCTTCACGAGAACCAGCAAAGGCGAAGTCGCAAAGTACACGCGAACAATCTTTTCAGGGTTGAACTGCAGATACCAAGTCTAAACTCTGTCACCCTTGAGTTCTTCTGGCCGCTGCACAGTCAATCTTCTTCTCCGGGGCGCCCTTGCGTCGAAGGGAACAAGACCAAGTTCCATCCGAGCTTTACCATTGGCCTCCCAGGTTGCATATCCAACTGGTTTATGGCCTTTCAAAGCATTCTTCAGCTCCCTTTCACTATGCCAGTTCGTGTCGCCCCCCAAGTCCCGGTTCAGAGAATCGGCCAGATCAAGAATTGTCCTGATACCGCCCGTGATTGACCTTCCCCTGTCATTGAGATCACTCTGATGTGCCGCCAAAGCAAACAGATACATGCAGGCAAGACACCATACAGCTTCAAGAAGTAGGCCGACAAAGATTAGCGAGCGCGAGAATCCCCACATGTATCGGTCACCTCCAATACACAGCTTGCCCTCATTATTGCGGAAATCTTGGAAGAGGGGCTTGTCCTTGTAGCAAAGACATTCACCGAGTCCTGTACCGGACCATGAGCTGGATGAGCGGAACGTGTTAGATCATCTACTCTTTGGACTTCAATGCAGCTATTTATGCGAAGGAGGAGACACATACCAATTTCTATCACCGCCCTGAAATGTCAAAAACGGCGCTGCGAGGCTGACCCTAGTCCCGTTGAACCACAAGGTTGAGTTGTACGGTATATCCTCGCTACCTCTTTTTGTGGCATTATGGAGGTGAAATTCGGAGCGAAGGAAGGGCGTTTCAATTTTTTTCTTGTCGTCGTCGGCATCTTTGTGTGATATCTGCACGAGTTCTTCGGGGCGTGTAGCGAGCTCCTGGCCCACGCCCAAGAACTGCCAGCCAGAGATTATGAAAGCATGAGTGGCATTTTGCCCGATATTATTGAAAATTTCAGTCTTGTAGTTAAAGTGGTCGAAACCTCGAAGGTTGAAATCGTTGGTCTCGTTCTCGTATAGGGACGTCATCCATGATAGTGTGATTGAAGTCTCACTGGCGGATGGCGGATTCTTAAGGAAATTTTGTAGTGATTTCCGTGACTTTGCATCTTCTGGTTGTTAAATAACAAACCCTCGGGGAATGGTAAACTAAGATATAGCTGAGAATTGGGGAATAGACTCACATGCGTAGATGTCGGTAAAGTCTCTCGGTGAACGCTCCAAGACATGGGAGATTTTGCCTTTGTCCCACATTTGATTTGTGCCTGCTTGGGAGCTGATATCATAGAGTGACTGAAAGACCGTGCGGATTGGCGGTCCGAGGACCACCCCTCCAGCTGGGAGAGAAGAGCTCTCAACAATCCTCTGCGGATCAAGCGACCAGCAAAATGTGAGGGTATCATTGTCATATCCAACCCAGCCACCGTCACCCATGGTAAAAACAGCATTGCCAGTACTCTGATACCCTGTCGTGGAGCTCCACAATGCGGCAAAGAACAAGACATGAGCAGTCGAGTAGGCGAGAGGAACGACAACGAACAAAATACTGGGCCGCTTCTTTTCCCAAGCCATGTAACGAAACGAAGACCACAGGGACTGCAGCGAGTCTGGCCAAAAAAGCAAGCTGATCAATAAGGAATATGGGATGGCGTACCGCTGCAGCGCCCAAGTCATGACCTGGCACACCAAGTGGTACAGAACCCACCCATGCAGCAGACGGCCGCCCTGAGCAAACCCAACATCCCAAACCAGGTCAATCATCTTAGCCTCAGAAAAGGATAACCCGCTTGCTGAGGTTATATCAATCTGGAAGTACCGCTCCGTCGTCGACATGGACGAAGTATCGTTCTTATCGCACTCGTTGCCAGAACCGAAAGTTCTGTTGGTTGCCAGGGGGCCCGAACGCATTACCATCGCGAAACCACCCGAAAGCGCAAAACAAAAAAACAACGCGAACCTGATCCAAAGAGGAAAGTCGTTTTTCCGACTTGAGCGTCGCGCTGAGGATCCCAAAGTCGATGGGGTTGGGGTTTGGCTCGTTTCCGAACTCGAATTGTCATGTTCCGGGAGATACTCATGTTCGTTGCGGAAATGAAAAGGTTGTGGAGCGCAAACACTATCGATCATGGTGGATAGTGAATGTTGACGATGGCTGGTAGGCGCGAGTCTGGCCCCAAATTCGATTTCCGGGTAGCGCCAGCATCAAATAAATACCAATGCAGGCTCTGCCGCCGGGAAAATACTGGGTCAGCCTTATGAGGTGGATGATACCGTGGGAGGCGGTGCGTCGCCCGGATAGAGAGCAACTCATTTACCTCAATTAAACGTGGTATCGTGATAGTTTTGTTCGTCGGCAGGTACGCTTCCGGGTAGGGCGATTCATTTTGATCCGCCACTACCTGTGTGGCTTTGCCTGCGTGTCTTCAGCCTCCATCTGTGGCACACCAAAAACGTATTCGCAGATGGCATGGTGGGTTCAACCCTCCACCCGCAGTCACCTCCTTCCCCAATCACCTCTATTCCCACCCCGGTCCGCCCACTTGCAAAACGTCATTTTGAAAGAAAAAAATAAAAAGCTCACCACCAAGCTCCCGGAGGAGGTTGGTGGCTACGAAAACCCCGGTGGGTTTTTGCTCCGTCGGAGAAGGGGGAGTGGCGTGCGACTGCACCGGGTCTCGAACCCGGTGCCTTCGAAGCCCCCCCCCGGGGCGAAACGACAGTGTGACTCCAATGACCCTTGAGCCATTGTTGCCAACTGAAGTCTCCGTTGTGTTGCCCCGAGGGGGGATCGGTGAAAGCATCTCACTTGACTTCGTATATATACCCCCAAACCGCTACCTGAGCACCTTGCTGTCAACCCCCACCCCCTCTCCCCCAAACATTCCAGGTTGCTGCCAGATCCCATCCCAACCACGCCGTGTGCAGCAATCACCACAAAACCTTGACGGGTGCAGTCGCGCATCACGACCAAACATTGCCCAACAGATCAACTCTGGCACTGAAGCTGTACGTAATTAGGGATTGGCGTCCTGAAACCCCAGTTTGTTCAAAACGCCAAAAAAGATTCCCTCGCATGACTCTCCTGCGCCACCCACTGGGTCCTTCCTTCCCTCGTCCGTCGCATTACCCATCGCAACAGCTAACCCCTCCGCAATAATAGCACACAGTCAACATGGCCAAGAACTCGAAAGACAAGCAGGGAAACAAGAAGCGCGAGACGTCTGACACTCTGCACCGTATTTACGACACCATATCTGATTACCTTCAGAACGGAATCAAGCCGTCACAGATCTCGACGGTTGTCGAGGCAGGTACGAGCTCGTCCCAGTGCAATTGACATGTCCGTACCAATGAACATAACTTACCTAAGCTACCTACGCAGCTTTAAACTGCGAGCCCTTTCCCACTGCCGTCGTCGAGACAGCATCGGCCGAGATGAATGTTTCGAAGCAATCGGGACATGCTGGTGGTTCCGTAGGACCCCGTTCTCGGGATCTCCTCTTTCGTCCATCACCAACTATAGCTACCCAAATCAAGACTCCCGCCATGCTGGCCAAGCTAGGCAAGAAGCGTAAACGGGCTAACCCGTGTATCGACGACTGTAAGAGCATGTTCAACATCCCCCCTCTCTCCCCTTTCTCCCCCAAAACTTTTACCCTCCACCACAGCTGTTCTGGACACGGCTCCCGCATCACTGCATAAACCAGTCTCAAGTACCTACCTACCTAACCGCGATAGCTTTTATCATGTCTGCTCAAGAAACTGTGCCCGAAGAGGGTGAGGTTACTACCTCCAAGGCTGCCTCTAAGTACGTTGAAATGGTTCGTAACCCCCAACGTTGTACTGACTTACCCTGTGATCTTTCGCTGTGTTAGCTGTTACTGATGGCATTTCCATAGTACACTTCGTTTTTCGGGTCGTTCCTCAACGATGTCCCTGACGCTCTTCGCCCGGAAGTTCTTCAAACCATCGTCCAGATCTGCAAATTCTACGGGTACCAGCCCGAGGAGCCTGAAGCTCTCAAGGCAAGCAACTCTTCCATGCCCAAGATTTCAGTTACAGTCGACTTCGACACGGCCGGTTGCACCCGGGCCCGCTTGGAGAGGATCCGTCGTAAGGCCTATCGTCGCCTCAACGGGGCTACAGTTTCGGTTTCAATCAGACAGCGCACCGTCAACAAGACATTGACAGAGGCGCAAGCCCATCGGACTGTTGTCGTCTTCTTTGAGGAGATGCTTGGCTCCATCATGCATCGCGTCCAGGATATCGTTGAGCACGCTAACTTGTACAATGCAGCCCACTCTGCTCGCACCATAGAGACCGGGACTCCAATTGCGCTCCGCCGCTTATACGCGGATATCTCACTACTTGCCGAAGAAGACATGCCACATACGTTGCATTTCCTGCGACGAAACGTTCGCCTAGTCAATTTACGCAACAACTGGCTCCGGGTCCGAAACAGCCTCACGAACATGGACGCAACCGGCCACAAGATTGTCAGTTTCCTGAATCACCCCAAAAGGGGAGTGACTTATGTGAGCCTCGCCAAGAAGGCGCTTTGCAAGAAAGCCGGAATCTCGCCGCACAAGTTTAGCGACTACTTGCGTAGCGCACACATCCCAGCCGCACTTGTCCAGCATTTTGGCCCTGGAGCCTTGTTATTCTGTCCGAACAACACAGGCGGGTAAAGTCTTCTCTGCGTGTCATTTTCTATTCTCTAATTCAATCCAGCTGACATTTTACTTTTTAATTTTCTAGTAACCGCCACCGTCTAGCGTATCCATCTGCTGCCGACAAGTTGTTTAGTATTATCGCATCTGCCGATCGCCGCAATTTTATCCAGCAGGCTGCTCAGGCTCTTGACCAGCGTATCGTCCGGTTTGTTCGGGAGGGTGCGCCATTCCCGTTCAAACCTGCCGACTTCGTCAATGTCACCCCCGATACACCGCTACTCTCAGCAATGCAGATGTTGGAGTATGAGGAAGACACGGAGGACGGCACGGATGCCGAGGAGGTCACGGACGACACGGATACGGACATGGAGGAATGAGGGTTCCATACCCAAGGTTTACGAAAACCAGCTGCCCAATAGGCAGACAAGCAAGAGAGAGTGTATATATCCATCAGGGCAGAAGACGCTTAGAGATAGAAGAAAAACATTCCACTTTTTGTAGAAGCTGCACGAAGAGCGTAATGTACAGTTACGTCCTGACCCTAAGGAAATTGGCGATGTCGGCGGGAAACTCTTAACTCTTTAGAGCTGTGTATGTAGCCTAGGTAAGTTCACCGTCACGGCTATATTGTAATAGGACACACGGAACGAGCTCGTATCTACGGCACAACTAGGTACCTAGTTAGTCTTTCACCACCGTGGAAGTGAGGACTGGGGACTGGAAGGGCCTGAAAAGACCAGCTGCGTCTGTCATCAAACCATATGAACAGGGTTGTCAAACCAGGGCTGGCTACCACCGAGGGACAGAAATGATTCACCCCCAGTATATAAAACAACAAAATCCAACCTCAAAACATCTACCTCTCTACCTAGTTACCTAGGTAGGCATCCATATCGTCAACGTTTGTAACGCCGCGCCACCGCCGCCGTCTCGCAATGGCGGCATGGTCCCAACCATAATACACCAAGCCATTATGTTTCAAAGCACTCACCACCTCCGGGTCTTCTTCTTCGTCCTCCCTGTCCTTCAAAACCGGCACCGCTCTCTTTGCTACCGCAGCATCCCTCGACGCCTCCAGCGCATGTAGTCTCGCCACCAACTCCGCCGCATCTCGTTCCAACATCTTCCATCGCTCCAAAACCTGACTGGCTTCCGTACCGAGTCGTTCTCCTTGCAAGCGCGGACCGATACTCACCATGGTGGTATCGTAGGCTAGGAGCTTAATGGCGCTGAGGATAGGGGTGATGTTTTGCCATTCGGGGCGGCGGTTTCCATTATTACTGCTGCTGCTGGCTTCGGTTTGAACTTGAGCGGGATCCATGCATGTGTCTCCACCAAGTTCACCAAGTAAGTTCGAATTTGAGTCCGAGTCAGAGATCGAGGCCCAAAGAGGCCGTTTCTCCGCATTGTAAATCGGCCCCAGTTCCTCACTGTCCGAATAGTCATCCTCGCCCATCGGTTCGACGCGTTCCCAGAGCGCCTGGGGCCCCAACCCGGTATGGCGACTGAAGGGTTTCCTGAGAAGTTTACAGTCTCGTGCGATTCCACAAATCCGTTGCGGGCGCGGCGTAAAGTGGCCAATGTCCCCCTCCCCTGGCCCGGGTAGCCAATCGGTACAGCTGAATTGCATATCGGCATAATAGGCGGGTGAACAGCTGTCACGCAGAGGGCCAAGGGCGGGGAGGTTATTTGCATCGAGTGGCGGTGGCCACATTGAGCAGTTGACAGGGCGGACGCGGATAGGAGGGGTTATCCAAGAGTTTGAGGTAGAAGAAGAAGAAGAACTGCCGGTGTTAAAGCGGTATTGGATGCGTGTGTCAAGATGGGTGGAAAGGGCCTGGGACATGCTGGGAAACTCGGCCGGCGCATCGGGGCATCGGATGAAGGAAAAGTGGTGAACAACCGGGTTCGGCCGTGCCGTAAGGGGTGGGAGAACAAGGAGGGCGATTTCGTCGAATTGCGGGAAATGGAGTCGGATGGATGAGGCGAAGCATGAAGACACCGGCTTTAGATGGTTGCGCCATGTCGGGGGGTCGGTGCTCCAGACTTGACTGGCCATGTCCTCGTGATCCTGCTGGAAGCTAATGTCGTCGAGGAGGGCAGCAAGGCGACGGGGAGCCTTTTTCCAGTTAAACTCAGTCCGCGGGTGAAAGTAAAGCTCAAAGTCGATTATCTGGTGCGGGTAGAAAACGTGAACCAACAGATGGTCCCGGTTGCGGTTGGCGTAGAGCCGAGGGTGAAAGGAGAGATTGTAATGCTTGAGACCAACATCGCGAGCCTCGGAACAGACGTGTAAGATGGGCGGTACGGCCAGCGTGGGATGCGCGAAGGGAACCAAATGTCCAATGCCGGGGAGGATAGGAATGATACGTTCCTCCGAGCAGATATTCTCCCAGATCATGAGACGAAGCTCGTAGGGCAGACGAGGGAAAAGTGTAAATTCCCCTCGAGGGTATTCGGGCCATTCAGGGCTTGCCATGGCTGTTACACCGTTCTGCATGGAGGGTTGAGGGCAGTGAGGAAGTGTTGTGTTTTGCAAAAATCTCAAACAGTTTATGACGGTACAGAGAGAAGGGAAAAGCACAGGAAACAAACGGATGCACTCAGCCGCATTTTATGCACTTCAAGTGAGGGGTAATGTCCAGCTATCCATCACTTCTCTGATGACGAACTGGGCTGTCGGCGGAAGGTTATCGCGTCGCCGGCGGGCCAATGGAAAGTCATAGGATCCATTCTTGGGTGGTACAGCTTTTCGAGTTCAGATGATTGGCGAGAACAGGGGCCAAAGAACCTGAAAGCGTCTGATTTGCTCTCGTTGTTAGGTAATCGGGAAGATGAGACAGCGCCGTCGACGCCACATTCCACTATTCGCTGCACATCGGCAAGGGCATGGATTTGCAAGTAAGTGCGTCTGTGTGAAGGTGAAGGTGAGATCGTGGTATTGCTAAAATGACCTTTACTACGACGTAGACTATCATCCACTTGACCCGCCCCTGTGGAACGCATCCCGGCAGGACTCTAGTTCCAGTCAACAACCGAAGCATTCTCATAGCATCTAATCGACCTGACATAGTCGTGGTTGTATGGCGCCCCTTTGGGCACTTTCTGAAGCGTGGCGCACTGTGCCAGGAGGGTGATGGGAGCGCAGGAAATCGGTATTTGCTGGGAATCCGTGAATCTCGCAAAGAGCACGGGGTGTAGGGGGTGGCCTGGCTCAGGCCCAGCTTCGTCGCAGGCGGCAAAAATGCCATTGTTTGGTGTGTATAGCTCCGGCCACGGGGTCTGGTCGGCAGGTCGGATACCAATACCATTCTCTGCATTGCCAAAGGTGAGCCCCACGGCCTCGAGATAATCGCCGCCATGAGGGTCGTTCTCTGTGGGCCGGAGTATCAAACTACTCGGGTAGTTGCCGTTCGAGTCAGATATGACACTGATGGCGTCGTCGGTGCCGTTTTCGTAAAAGATGCGGCCAGGGCCAATAGTGAGTGTGCCTACCTGACAGCCGGCAGAGTCGTGTACCCCTGTGAGCATCTGAAGATGTATCGACGGGTTGAGATCGCGTGAGAGGTCCGTTACGTTGGCGACCAGGACAAACGCTTTCGCCCAGAGCGTCGATGTGTACGAGATTCCGTCGCTGAGTGGAGTAGCGCCTACCATACCGGCCAGGCCAACCAAAGTCGTAGCCAACTGCATTGCGGTTGATGTCGTACGTTGGAATCCGGGGGAGACGAACTCCAACCCTGAGCTTTAGGGTGGATGCAATGCCTTATATGTTCGCCTAAGATCGCATTGGCCAATTGTTGGCTTGGAAGGACACAAACTCATGGTGGGAAGCGAGCTATTAATGACGGCATTGTTCGGTGTCTCCGACCACAGTTCAGCCCATGACCTTAAGAACCCGCGGCAGGTGTAACTAGTGAGAATGACTGCTTTGGAACACCCGAGAGTGGTTGTGGCCGCTTCTGGCTTGTAGCCCTCGGTGGCAGGAAATGGTGTAACCGGCACAGACGAACCACTGACAGGGCAGCTGGGTCGGTCGGAGACTGCAGGGTCCTTTTGGAGTCCAATGTTTGCCTGGCATCCACGTGATCGCTCGCCGCGGCACAATGAAACCCCCCAAACCATGCTGGTCTTGAATGGTGGGGTTTATTCGGATAATCGCTTCCGACAAATCCGAGGAGTATACGCCTATGCGAATCTCTGTCTCAAGTCGTTCTTATACCCAATCGTCGCCACGACTTATAACAGGTCTGTACATTGCTCGACAAACGAAACCGTATCCTGTCACATTCTGCCATCGACGTTGTACTCATTCCGTGCGATCATGGAGTTTCCCATCAAGACTGACGCTCTCGTTACTGAGGCACCCGGGTCGGGCTACAAAATGATGCCCGTCTTCATTGATGAATTGAGGCCGAATGAAGTGCTTGTGGAGATGAGGTATTCCGGACTGTGTCATACGGTTGGCCCTTCCTTTGCGAGTAAGGGTTCGTTTACTGACACCGCCAGGATCTTCTCGCCCAAGGGGGCAGTTTGCCGATCTTGAAATTTCCTGCTATCCTCGGCCATGAAGGCGCAGGTGTGATTCTTGCCTTGGGCTCAAGTGTCACCAACTCGGCGCTGAAGGTAGGAGACCATGTGCTCCTGTCGTTTACGGTGTGTCGCGATTGTCATCCGTGCCGGGAGCAGCGTGTGGCAAAGTGTGTGGCCGTTCCTCTGCTCAACCTTCGTGCTACGCGAGTATTGGACGATAGCACATCTGCCAGGTTCTCAGATGGGACAGGAGTCCGAGCCCAGTTCTTTGGACAATCTTCGTTCTCCAAGATCTCGGCAGTCCACGAGCAGTGTGTCGTCAAGTGCCCCGACTCGGCCATCGAGAATCTTGCCCTGTATGCGCCCATGGGGTGTGGATTCCAGACGGGAGCGGGGACCATCCTTAACATCCTGAAGCCGAAGCCGTATCACAGCTTGGTGATATTTGGGCTTGGAAGTGTCGGCTTCACGGTATTGATGGCAGCCGTTCTTCTTGGTGTCGAGAAGATCATTGCCATTGACATTGTCGACGAGAAGCTCCGAATCGCACAGGAACTGGGGGCAACTGATATTTTTAACTCGTCGGGACTCGGAGACGTTGTCGTGGAGAAGGTGAGACAGTGGACAGGCAGAGGAGCCGACTATGCGGTGGATACAACCGGTGTGCCACAAGTGGTCGAGCAGCTAGCCGACTGCTTAGGCCAGGGAGGGACTGCGGCATTGATTGGAGGTCCGCCGATTGAGAGCAAGATTGAACTCAACCTGGGCTCCTTTTTCTACGAGAGCAAGAATCTGATTAGCGTCATCGAGGGAGATTCATACCCACCCGAGGTAGGAGAGAACACCTGAAAAACTGGTTGTGGGCATTGGCTGAAAGAGATGCAGTTCATACCGAAGTTGATCGACCTGCACCAGCGAGGGAAATTCCCAATCGACAAGATCTGCAAGGTTTATGCGGCCGAGGAGATAGACAAGGCCATTTCCGACATGAAGGAGGGAAAAGTTATCAAGCCGGTTCTTCGGTTAGACTGATTCGAGACTCGGGATTGGCGGGCTGTCGAAAAGTTTGGATGAATGCTTGTCGAGGAAGGTGCAGCTCTCTAGTCTGCGGGTCGCCTGCTCCCCCTGCAAGAGCTTCGTGGGACAGACATCAGTTGACAGCACCTGGATTCTTGCTCTACCCAATATACTCCCTCCATACTTAAACTGTCTTCCCAGCTCAAGACGTATTGGGACATATCTTTCGTCACCAAACGTGCCTCTCTTCGCATGACGCGCAGCGGGTCGACCCGCAGTGAAACGCTCACCGCCCAATGAGACCCGCATCAGCCCGACGTCAGCATTGCTCATCACCTCCATGTCTGGCAACCATCGCGAAATCCATTGCCATGTCTACCCTTGATCAGTGACGCATTTGGCTTCCCCAACTTCTGTCAAGCCCACACTTTTACACCCTTCCAAGATGAGCGACTTTCTCGGTCTCGATCCCCGCTCAAACCCCGCTCCCGGCGAGCACGTTGGCTCCACTGTAAACCGCGCCGCCGACTCCGAAGGCGCCTCCAGCCGGCTCCGCCCTCTCCGCAAACGGCTTCCAGCATCCAGCCTCCCCAACCCCATTCTGATCTCCCCCACGGAACCATGTCCGCCAAACAAAACCATGCTACAGGGGTTTGAGTGGTACATCCCCCGCGACCTGCAACACTGGCACCGCCTCACGCAAGCAATCCCATCCCTCGCCGCCCTCGGCGTTACCAGTTTGTGGCTCCCTCCCGCATGTAAGGCGGCCCGGCCCGAAGGCAACGGGTACGACGTGTATGATCTGTACGACCTGGGCGAGTTTGAGCAAAAGGGCGCACGCGCCACAAAGTGGGGTCCCAAGGAAGATCTGCTCCTGCTCGGTCGCGCCGCTGCCGACGCCGGGGTCGCACTACTGTTTGACGCAGTGCTGAATCACAAAGCGGGAGCGGACTTTTCGGAGCATGCACGTGCGATCAGCGTTGATCCAAGGGACAGGCGTAAGGATTTGGGGAAGGTGGCTGATGAGATTGTTGCTTGGACGGGGTATAACTTCCCGGGGAGAGGGGACAGGTATAGCCAGTTCAAGTGGAACAGGAATCACTTTACGGGGATTGATTGGGACCATGCAAAGCGCAAGGGCGGCGTGTGGCGGTTTGAGGGAAAAGAGTGGGCGGGGGATGTGGATGAAGAACTGGGAAATTATGACTACCTGTGAGAAAGTGATCCCACCAGAGCCGGAAACGAATACTGACCGATCTATGTAGCATGTTCGCCGATGTTGACCACAAACATCCCGAGGTCCGCGCCGACTTGTTCCACTGGGCGGAATGGCTGTCGAAGCAAGTCCCCCTTGGAGGTTTGCGACTTGATGCCATCAAGCATTACAGCTTTGAGTTCCTCCGGGATTTTGTGGCGCACATTGACCGTAGCGTCGATTCGGGATGGTTTTTGGTTGGTGAGTATTGGCGGGAGGATTCGGAATTCCTGGCCCGATACATCGAATACATGAACCACCGCATCTCCCTCTTCGACGTGCAGCTCGTGTCGAACTTTAGCAGGGTGTCGCTTCTTGAAGAAAAGGGAGATTTGAGGGAGGTGTTCGATGACGCCCTTGTTGCCTGGAAGCCGGCAAATGCCGTGGTAAGTCAGGGGTCAAAAGGGGGCACAAACATTGATTCACCGGCTAATTCTGTCCAGACTTTTGTCGTCAATCATGACACAGTAAGTCAGCATGATTCCTGTTGACGTCTTACCGTTGAAGCTGACCACCAAAAAGCAAGAGGGACAATCTCTAGAGGTGAGTCCAGTCGCGTGACGCCAAGCTGTAAAGTGACTGACAAAACACAGACCCCTGTCGCCCCTTTCTTCATCCCCTTGGCATACGCCCTAATCCTCCTCCGTGCAAACTCGGGTCTTCCTTGCGTGTTCTGGTCCGACTTATATGGCTCCTTTGGACGCCGTCCTGAGCCCGACCACAGCAACTTGATCCCCCCAACGTCAGGTGGTGCGGTGTTGCCCAAGATGATGCTCGCCCGTCAGCTCTGGGCATACGGGTCGCAGCACGACTACTTTGACGAGGCTAATTGCGTGGGGTTTACCCGACTTGGGCACCCCTCCATGTCCGCCGGCGCTGGTCTCGCCGTTGTGATGACAAACGGGTGGGAATACGCCAGCAAGAGGATGTTTGTCGGAGAGCATCATGCCGGGGAAGTGTGGACGGACCTGCTGAGGTGGTGTCCCGGGAGAGTCATCATTGATAAGACCGGATGGGGGGAGTTTCCCGTTGCTCACCGGAGCGTCTCGGTGTGGGTAAGCGAGACTGCGCAGGGGAGAACCATGGTTGATCTGTTTGTCTTGTAAGTGATCTGTTGACGTCCCCCAACGGAATGCTGAGTATCGCAGTGATTACGGCATTTACGGCTTGCAGAAGGAGGCAAAGAGGCCTGCCAATAACAAGACGTGATACTGCAAGAGATAGGGGGACAGAGAACCAATAGCCTGGAAGAGAGTGTCCGGCAGAGGGACAGAAGTCGGTAGGGACAACAATCGGAAATTTCCCCGAGATACAGCTCGAGCTTGATCTGAATAGATGACTGGTAGATAGATAGGTCATGAACATCGTTACATAACGAGAGGCAGGTGAGATGACCACTCAACAACACAAAGACTAGGTAGGTAACGACAGAATTGAGGAAAGGAGAGTCGTTGGGGGGGGCAAAAGAATGGGCTGGTAAAAGGAAAAAAAGACAACCGTGATTGAAGGCCGCGGAAGAACGACAGAAACTTGCCTCCGACCATCGGACTTCCACCACCATGAAAAGAACATCAACAAACCCAAAGAGACCTTCAAGTGCGAAAGCGAGAGTATCCGAGCCACCGGGAACGAGGAAGACCAGCAGCAGGCGTATAGGTCCCAGTAAGCGGACGGCGAAAAGGAAACGGCCCCCACCACCGGGGAACAACGAGCATGTATGCAAAGTCCAAGCTCAAAGATGCCAAAAGTCAACACCCCCCCACCCCCAGCTCTCCCTCCCCTATTTCTTCCCCTTCCCCTTCATCTTCAAATGTACCGTATCCCGATGCCGTTTCATATTATCGCTCCGAAACATCTGGTTGCAGTCGGGACACGGAACCTTGACCTTGGTGGGCTTGTCCTTGTCGGCCATGGCCTGCGGGCTATCCGGGTGGTGGACGACGTAGTGGCGACTGAGGTCCTTTTGTTCGGCGTAGCCTTTGCGGCATATCTCGCAGGTTTTTGTGCGTTTGTGGTTATTTTGGTGTTTGCTGTTTTGGGGAGGGATGTCAGTTTGAGCTTTAGTGGGTTCAATGTTGGTAATGGGGAACAGTTGTGGGATGATGCAGAGGGAGGGGGAGACACTTACTTTAGGTCGCATAATCGAGGAAAGTCCCGATTACAGACTTGGCCCTTGGAGTTGGTCATGGTGCAAATGAATGGGTTGCCCGTGGTGGTGGTGGTGGTGGTGGTGGTGCTGGAGGGCTGGCCGGCCTCGTCATAGGCTCCTCCTCCATCGTTGTCCTCGTCGTACTGGATGTAATCGGAGAAATTGGCATCGGCTGACCCGGATGCGTCGGGAGGGATAGTGTTGCCGCTGTCGTCCATATAGGTGTTGTAGGGGTAGTTGTTGTTGATAGAGACAGTGTCTTGTGCTGCAGGGCCAAGTTGGCTGGTGGAAACCCGCAGCTGCGAGATGTCAGGAAAGTCAAAATCGTCAGGGAAGTTGTCAGTAAAGTCTGCTTGAACGCTTGCCGGTGCGTTCGCGGTCACGTCGTTGGTGCGATTGCATCAAGCCTCCGCGGCGTGAGAGTGGTGCATCGTTAACTGTTGGTCGTAATATTCAGAAGGATTGTAGATACCGAGCCCGTCGTCTCCAAAAAAACCGGCGGCTTGGGCAGCGTCTCCCTGGAGGTCTTGAAGGGCTATGTGGTTGTAGTCAGGGGAGGCGATATCTAGCGCAGCTGCTGGATCGTAACTAGCCGCAATGCCACTGGAGCTGTCGTAGTTAAATCCCAGCGCGGAGGCACCCGGGTCGGTTCCCTGCATGTTGTAGGCCTCCGTGTTGTAGGTGGAATAGCCGGTGTGGAGGGCAGTTGGGTCGATGGTAGGCTCCTCAGCAAAATCCCAATACACTGGGACGGTCAGGGCGGTCTGGCCAACGCTCTGGCCGGACGCATGATTCGAGCGCGGCTCTTTGCCCTTCTTTTTCGGCATCCCCTGGGCCTCAAAAGGGAGGTTGTCCGTGAAACAGTAAGGTGTGTGCCCGAAAAAAACGGACTGGAAATTGGGTGGCGGAGCGGAAAAACTGAGAGCGGTTAACGGTGTCCCAGGAGCCTTTGACAGGGGGAGGGAGGGAGGGGGTTCCACGCACCAAGGTGCAAACATGCGAGGGGGGTGTTCCGGATTCTGCTCGCCGTGGGGAGCCTCCCTGCAGCTCGGCTCACAGGGGGTTGGGTCGGTGCCAACACGACCCGAGTTTGGCGTGGATATTTTCAGACAGAGTCTTCGGCACTGCTGACTTGGCGCTACAGGCGGCAGACGCACAGCATGCACTCTAAGCTTTGTGATGACCAAATTGCGCTAGGAAACCGAGAACTAAGAACCAAGCCGGCCTGGGAGAGAAGACGCAAACATTCCTTCTGGGGGCGAATTCCGCTTCTCAAATACTCTAACCCGTCCTCATCACGCCAGGCTCGCAGAGACTGCAAAGCAAGAGGCATATCCTCAATGCAAGGTGGATGTGTGAGGCCCGACATCCCCTCCATGACACATGTTGCCAGCTCACCGCTGGGTCCGACAATAACTGGTAGCGGGGTTGGCCATGCGGTGAGGCCCGCCATCGAGGCCCACAGCGCCGAGATGTCGTTGCTGTGCGGCTAGGCCCGGCGGCTCTGATTGGATGGCATGCATGGCGGTTGGCCAATCAGCTCCGTCAAACTTAAAGAGGCATGGAGAGGCAGAGCAGACCGAAGAAACGTTGCAGGGAAGGATATGCCTGCCTCTGAGGCAAACATTGTGAGCCGTGTGCACAAGCCAGCTCCGCGAAAGTTGATTCGAAGAAAACTTGCGGCAGGCTCAAGCCTTCCCGTGGGCGCCTTGTATGCCCCAGGTTGCCTGTCACCCAACACGGGATAATGGCAGTCTCTGATTGACCGAGAGTGAGGCCAAACACTCAAGTCTCGCGCACGGTTGAGCAGAACTTATCCAAGTCAGTGAGGTAGCCTTTGCACACAATTGATATTGAACCTCTCGAAAAGCATTGGGTATCGTTTGTGTTGGGTTAGTATTTATTCCGGCCAAGTGGACAACAGCTTGGTTCTGCGTCATCATCCCCATCTTCAGCAAGTCTGCAGATCCCACCACACTCTGGCAAGAAAATCTCAACTCACCTCAGCCTTCCAAGTTTATCCTCTCAATTCGCGTCGATCATGGACAACCTTCCCCCATCTTCTCCTGTGCCCCTCCAGCCAGGTCTTCGCAAGAGGTTCTATGAGCCCTTGGTCATCCTTCGATCCCTTGTCAAGGTGTATGACGAACAAAGAGCAGCCGAGCTGATCGAAGCGGAGCAGAACACGACATGCAGCCCGAAGGGGAACTTTCGCCATTTCGTCTGCAAACTTGCCCATATTTGTGATTCCAAGCGAGGCGGAGATGAGGTGACCTCCTTTGCCATTTTGCAGACAGGGCGCATCCAGTATTGGTTTGCCTCGAACCAGCGGAATGAGAGAGCCTTGAACAAGGTGATGGAGTTTGTTGCTGATATCCTCAACATGCTCGGTTCAGCCACATCAGAGGACATTGAGACGGCAATCTTGGGCCCCCAGTCTCAGCTCTTCTCGCAGCTTCTGACGGTAATCCTTGCCTTCAACGCCCGCAGGATTGGGAGCTACTTGAAGGATGTTCCCAAAAACCTGGGAGTCTGCATTGAAAGCCTCATTGATGAAAGCTCTGCAGACGGTGAGAGGAATACACCTATTCCGAGACAAAGCGCTGGCTTGTATTGAAAAGCCGAAAATGCTCTACGTGTCTTGAACAAACTTGACTCCTTGCTTGAATTCAGACGGACCGAGACGAAAGCAAGCCGGGAAAAGAGTGAGTAAGCCTTTGACCAGTCTGGTCTTTTTCTAACTTGAGACCAGGTGTCGCGAACGTGGAAATATTCGTGCGAGCCCTCAAGAACGAGTACTACGGCACTGTCGCCAAGTTCATCCGGGCAAAATGCCATGAGGATGAGACTACGCCCGTGTGGTCGCCGTGGACCGACATTCACCACACCTTCCAGCGTTTGTTGTCCTACTACTTTGCCGTCAAGATCTTCCTCGCGACACGTAGGAGCTGGCCGGAACTCTTTGTCGACTTTGAAATTGTGCCGGTACCTTCGAGTCGCCCTGATCGAGACCCCCCAGGGATCCGGAAGGCAGCTGACAAGATTATTCTCCGCATGACGACGGACCATAGCATTCTCAATGCTTACCGGAGCAATGCCAACGACCTCAAGGAATGGGGTTTGGACAAGAAGATTGCCGAGTTTTCCCACCCATCCACATTCAAGCCCATTGTTCACTCGGAGATTCTTCTGGACGATGCAATCCGTCGCGAGAAACGGATGACTGATTCTGAGGGTGGAGAAGATCTTGTACGCTTCTTCCAGGAAGCTGAATTTGGTCGCTTCATCGGCGCGAGCAAGCCAACTTGTCGTCTCTGCGCCTGGTACTTCGACGCTCAGTGGGACGGCGTGGACGTTCGCCCTTCCCACTATGGAGTCTACACGTCTTGGAGACCGGCGGACGTCTTCATCAGCGATGGCGTCAAGGTTGAAGAGGAACGAAATGAAGTGCTTGAGCAGCTAGTCAAGAAGGTTCGCAATGATGTGTTCAAGGCAATTGAAAAGCGGTCGGTTGTGAAAAACCGCTTCGATTCAAACGACATGGCGACCAATCCGTACAAGACGTCGTATCTCGATCGCCCACAACTCGCGCAAGATGGGTCCGTGGATATTACAGAGAGGATGGCCCTTCTCAGTGTTGGTGGATCCCGCGAAACCACTCCTTTGCCTAGCAACGACGATGTCGTGAATAAGTACGTTATGGCTCAGTCCGCGGAGGACGACGAAGAGGAGTGAATCTTCAGTTAGTTTGTGCAGCGTATCCAGACCAAAAAAACAAGTAAACGCGATGCCCAGCGTGAATGGTGATTGCTGGGAGGTGCGGCACCAGGACCCGCCTATCTGAGTCACTTAACGCCCCTCGGTCAAATCGGCAACCTTCCCATATACCAACACCACACCTAGGGCTTTAAAAGAGCATGCCTCTTCGTACTGTGGCGAGCGCCCCCCTATACTGTAAAAAAGGGGGAGATAAAGGGTGGGACGCTGGCGTTTACACCAAAAACGCCTATCGCCATCACCATCGCCATCGCCATCGCAATTGCGTCGTACGATAAGCTTTTATAAAACGCCTCACATAAGTAAGCCCAAGGCATCTGACCATCCTTTATAATTAATTGTTAGCTATCTTCAAGGCGTTGACCCCCTAGTTCGAATGCCTTGGGCTTACCCGTATAGGGCGTTTCACAATTGGACCTAAGGGGCGTTACAGTTGTAATGGCGATGGTAATCGCCATCTTTGGTGTAAAAGCTAGGGTCCCGCTCTTTCTCCCCAACCCTTTTTTACGAGTTGGTGGAGCGCTCGCTACAGTACGAATAGACGTGCTCTTACTATACTGCCAGCAACCAGTATTCCAGTACTGGCTAAGAAGAGCATTGGATATAGCCGCCTGGTGCGTGGTGGAGATTGTATGCCATAAAATGAGGGTAGGAAACAAAGAGTTGGTGGAGCGCAACGCCCCCGAGTGAATCTTCGGGTGGTTATTTTGTCATCTCAATAGCGGTTGCGATGGCGGAGATCCCGGTGGAGGCCATGGAAGTTTGCAAGGGGTTCAAGGGCTAGTGGGTGGTGATTCTGGTTGCAGTTCTAATTCTATCGGAAGTTGTTTGGAATTGCAGAGGCTGCTATGGCCGTGATGTAGCGGTTCCGTTCAAACCAGTGTATCTTTCTAACTCATTTTCCATCCTTTCCTGCCTGCTCGCTCTTCTGCGACGAGTCTTTTGCTGATTGAGCTTTGGCTGCCCTGTCCTTGGCCATCTGCTTCCTGCTCCGAGTTAGCACCTTCCTATTTTGGAAGACAGACCGCATACTCCTTCTCACGGATCCACTGGTTCTCCAATGCTTTTTCTCGGTCTGAAAGCGGATTCGGGTTCATTTTGTCGTTGATGCGGTATTTCGAGTTTGCAGTCGAAAGAGGGAGGTTTGGAGCAGGCGAGATAACTTTGAAGAGGCATCATCAGGTGATGCACTCCAGCTGACGTCACGCACGATTTCCGCCTACCCCGCATTGAACTCAACCCCTGAAGCAGTGCTGGCCTGAAGATTTTTTGTAGAGAGCGCCCTTCCCTATCTCCGCCACGAGAGATTCGAGGGACAACCCATTTTGTCCCTTAGATGGAAACTCCGCCTCAATTCCGAGGCCTCAATTCCAGGTCCAGACCCCAACAGGCTCACCCTCAGTTCTGAATGGGGAAAGTTGCGAGTTAAGCCCCACGCTGAAAGCTCGCCAGTCCTTAGCCTGCAGGACGTCGCTGTCGCAAATGCATTCCCACAGTAGAACTCCTCCATTGACATTGGGCGGGGCCTAAAGCTGGAACGCACAGCAAGCCTGAGTACGCTCTCGACAGACATGCCAGAACACGGCATGCAAATTACCGCAGAGCCGGGCCGCGACGAATAAGATGGTCAGATCTGTCTCACCTCCGTGAAAAGGATGACCCCGCCATCCACGAATAACACCTACCTATTCCAGATCAACCCCGCCAGCAGGTCAAAACACCAGCGATAACGATCATGGAGCCCTCAACACCTCTTCTGAGCAGCTCACCATGGCCTCCCGCGGTATATTCGTCTGCCTTTTGGCCCACGCCAGCATCGCTCTCGCGAGCTTCGTCAACCCCAACCCCGTTTCGCTCTGCAGCGGAGGGCCCAGTCCCGGCCAGACTGCTTGCGCCAATGTCCCTGGCTCCTGCTGTACCAACGGTGAATGTTGCGCCGGCGGATGCTGTCCACTCACGGCCGTATGCATCAACAAGGGCCGCGGCGACGAGGGCTGCTGCCCAATTGACGACGCTACCACCTGCGGCCGGGTGTTGCCTGTACGTGTGTCGCGTGGCCGCCATCGTGCGCAACTGACCGTTTATCTAGACCTTATCCTTCTGCAGCGCCTCCCCAGGGCCATCGGTGACCTGTACCGCAGCTGACAGCGCCACTTGGGCCTGCCCACCCGACAGGGCCTGCGGGGTGCGATTCAGCGCCTGTGTCTCCGCGCCGACGGTTTGTGGCACATTAGCAGGCGGTGGTGCAACTCCGACGACCACGCCGAGGCCGACGTCCGGAGGAAACGCGCCGACGACTACCGGGGGTGGCTCGAGCGTAACAACAACGGGATCGGCAGGCGGGTCTGGAGCAGCGGCAGTGGGGATGCCCAGCGGGGGTTCAGTGGGGGCAATAGGAGTATTTGTTGTATGCGTCGTGATGTGGATGATCTGAAAGCCATTGTGTTCCTCAAAACAGTCTGATGATTCTTGATTCTGTGTAGTTAGCAATTGGTACTTTCATTACCTTTCGATCCGATGCTCATCCAAGTGCGAGCTGCAATGTTCCGAGACATGCACAAGTGGGCGTTGCTAGTGCCGACTCCAGGCGTTGGCGGTTGCGTCAGCGGAGTCCTTCAGGACTGGTGACGTCACTGGTCCTGCCGCTTGAATACCAGGCAACCTGCCCCGCTCCAAATCCGACCACTTGCTTCTCTTTCTCCTTCCAAGCACTCTTCCAGACAAGAACATCACAGGTTAGCAGATCAACGATCCATCAAGATGCAGAACTTCCTTTTCGCTACCTTCTTCGCCCAGCTTTGCCTGGCTTCGCTCGCGCTCGCTGCGCCCGTTGCCGAAGTCCAAACCACGGACGCCTGGCAGTTTGGCACTGGCGGCGGCATCATCGGTCTTGTCGTTTTGGTTCTCGACATTATTGTCTTTGGTACGTCGGGAAATAAAACCGAAGTTGAGCCAGCTACTAACTCGTGCTCGCAGTCGAGGTCATCAAGTCCAACCGCCCACCCTTAAGCAAGCTGCTCTGGTCGCTGCTTGTTTTCTTCTTCCCGATCGGCGGCCTGATCATCTACTGGCTGTTCTCGAACCGTGCCGAGCACAACAGTGGCAGCGGCTACGAGGCCCTTCCTTAGGCCTGACGCCACGACGCGAATCGGATAAGGCGGAGGGCGTGTCCGTCCAGGATGGCGCTGGCGTTGGGCACGGAGTGAGCGAGCTGAGCTTAGTCTACGGAATCAGAAGGCTTTTGGGCGAGGATTACATCAGGAGAGCATGGCCTGGTATAGCGTATCGTGGCGGATTTGCAGTGCTTTGTCATTGGGCTACCGGTTTCCTACTGAGTTTCGTCATCGCGAGTGTTAATGCATTACTTGGCATACAGCCTTTCTCGTCTCTCATTGTGCATCCTTCCCATTCGGGGCAAACAGCGCAAACCTTCCAACGCGGCCTCCATCGCCAGCAGCAGCAAAAGCATCCTCCCACTCTTGGAGGTCAAACACCCCAAGACACTCAACGCCAGCGACAGCACCCAACTTCAACCTCCCAACCTCCACCAGCCGGATCAGCTCTTCAACCTGCTCTGGTGTATACATCCATGTCCCCTGCAGCCGTAGCCCTTTCACCATGATCTGGTAGTAAGGGAACCCCACATCCCCAGCTGCTCCGCCCATTAAACTCATTCTCCCCCGTGGCCTCAGCGCCGCAATCCCCGCCTTGATGTGCGTGCTCTGGGATGCACTGGGCGGCGACATGTCGAAGTAGGCGTCAATAAGCCCATCCCGACTACCCAGCCCTTTTGCCGCCGTCCTGATGGCCTCCACATCCCCCTCCACCGTCCCGGACATGGGCACACTCGCGAACCTACTCCCCGGATACGCCTTTCCCGCCACCTGCCCCAACTCCTTCAGTAGCTCCCCGTTCCTCCCCATCGCAATGACCCTCGCACCCAACGCCAACGCAACATGCACCGCCGCCCCACCAAACGACCCCGTCGCCGGCGCCACCAACACCGTCTCTCCCGGACGGATATCCACATCTCTCAGCCCGCCATAGGCAATCATCAGCGCGAGCAAATAGCCCAAGTCATCAATCCCGTAACCCAACTGGTGAAAAAGCGCTTCCTCATCAAGTAAATGCACATTTTCCGCCGGAACACGCACAACCTGTCCCCAGCTACCGTTACGCCATTCCCCTTCGGCGAGGGCCTTGCCTGCGGCAGACGGGCCGGAATTGAGAGCATGCAAGATGCGAGTGGAAGATCCGTCGCCGGCGCGGATCACAGGGTCAACCCAGACGAGCTGCCCTGGCTTTTGCAGCGTAGGTGCATCCGATGAGGCGGCAATGATTCGGCCAACAGAGGCGGAACCGGGAACAAGAGGGAGGGGGTAATGGTAGTTTCGGGGATTGCCGCGAGTGAAGATGTCGCGCGTGTAGGCGAAAAGGTTGGCGCGCAGGGGGCGGACAAGAACGGTGCTAGCTGTAAGAGGCGGGGTCGGGAGGCTGGTTATGGAAGGAGGAGAAGTGTTGGAGGTGAATTGTAGAGCGTTGTAAGATTCGGGGATATCCATTGTGGTGGGAAGTTTCAGTGCTGTATTCAACGTGGATTGATGTGATGATGTATGTGGTTTGCCTTCTTGGCGTGGCGATTACCCCAGGTTTATATGCTCGTCATGCCCGGAACAGGAATATCGTTTTGGTCTTGGTGATACATGTAGTCAGCAACCCATCTAAGCGGCCCTGTCGGTGATCCGGACAAAGGCCGGGATCGATCCATTCGCGGCTGAACGTGCAGGGACGGGACGGACGGGATTTCGCCGTTTCGGTATTCGTAACGCGGTGGCATGATGCAGCCATTGGCCCATTGGTCGGGGTCTGGGGATTACTCAGAACATTGATGTGGTGTAACGTTTTGGGAATAGCGGGATCAATTTAATCCACGGCTTGTTTTGTGCTGTTGCAGCCACTTAGGTATGCTGTCTCATCAACCGACCAGTCGAGACCTTGTTAGAGCGGCACCATTCAGCTCGGCAGCGACATGCTCCAATTTACACGTCGCTCGCTCGCCCCCAGTCGTTTGATTGACTTTGGGAAATTCTTTGACAGGGCTCGCTCCACTTGCAGCTCAAGGAGTAGTGGATGAGTTCACTCAGGCAAAGTTCCGGGGCCTCTTAACCACCAAGACTAGCGACAGGTCAGTTCAGGTTTGAAATCAAACCCAGGGGTGGTATTCCGCACCTTTCTGTTCATCAACTGCTGGCCCTACAAAAGTCACGAATCATTGTCTCAATTGCTCCTCCTATTCAACACGAATTACAGCCACTAAAGCGCGGTGGTTGATTCCGCACATGCAAGATGAGATCAAGTCTATTCGAACTACCAACTAGATCCAATGTAAATCTTTCGAGCTCTATTCACCAATTCAGAACGTCTTAGGGGCTTCAACGCCTATCCAACCCCCTCTACAAATCATATACTGTACTCTCTCACAGAAACCACCTAACCGTCAGCAAACACCACCAAAACGCAAGCTTGATCATTCGAACAATCCATTTCTAGCACCTGCAATTAAGGTGCCTCTTTTTTTCTCCGTCTTTTTTTCTATCCAGGATTCGCGTTAGGGAGACTCATCCATCGAAGGCTAAAAACTGGGGTAGGTAAGCCCAAAGCGGTTTGGGTCAGTTTTGAATCCCAACTGTGAGAATACGAGTTGCTCTATCGAGCGAGGGGCCCCGCTGGAGGCGCCGCCGGAGGCAAAGCAAAATCCATCTATCCAACTGTCCATCTAACCCCAAAACGCAGTACTAGCCCACGCCCGCATCCGCTTGGTGGCGTCGCCGTCCTCGCGCTCGTCGCCCTCAAGGAGGATCCAGTCGTGAGCCTCATGTTTGGTCTGCTCGAGACGGAGGTCAAGATCCGGGTTGCCGTTGCGCACGGCTTCGGCAAAGGCGAGGCCCTGGTCGAGGAACACCTCCTGCGTGCCGACGGTGATGTACAGACGCTTGATGATACCACCCAGACCCTTGAACCAGCTTTCCATGTCAATGTCGGCCGGCATGGCCCAGCCTTTACCCTTGGCCTCTTCGGCCGCTTGGGTGGTCCCGTCAAGGAGGTTGCGGATGGCGGGGGCAAGAATGCGGGCGGACAGCATGTCGATGGAACCGTTCTTGTGGAAGGACGCAGAGTTGGTACGGGCGCTGAGCCAGGGTGAGACGGTAAAGGCACCCGCGAGCGGCTCGTCGAGTTTGATTTCCTGCGCGTCAGGATGCGGATGGAGAAGGTGTCCGAGTAGCCCGGCAGCAAGGTTTCCACCAGCCGAGTCACCTCCGATGATGATGTTGCCTGGCCGGACTGTTTTCAGCAGGTGGGCAAGTCCGGCGGCGGCTTGAATTAGCTGGCTAGGATAACGGGCTGGCGGACACAAGGTGTACTGCAACAGGGCGACGGCGACATGGTCGTCCGGGTGGTCTGCCGCAGCAGCGACATAGGCACGTAGACACCACTCAAAGTGGCCCGGAACGGCAGGACAGACATAGCCGCCGCCGTGGAAGAAGTACACAAACTTGGTGGCGCGACTACGATCACCGATCCACAGGAGCGAAGACTGGCCATCGGGGAGCGGCTCAACATCATACTTTAGCTGAGGAGCAGCAAAGGTCTCGGCGGCATCACCACCACCCTTGGCGCGACGGGAAACCCATTTGCGATACAGGACGGCGGTGGTGGGGAGGATGGCCTGGACGAGACGGGCGGGAAGGGCTAGGGCGAAGCGATTGATGCCGCATCGCGCGTAGTGGCGAAGAGGGATTCCCCGGAGAAGGGCGTAGGCAAAACACCGCGTGACGTTGAGGAGGATCTGGGCGGGTGCTGGAGACAGACGTCAGACCATGGAAATTGAATGTGGGGTTGAGTCCCCGTCGTTGCCGACTCACCGAGAATCAAGCGGAAAAGGAGGTGCATATTTTCGCGACGTGAGAGGGGCGGATCGGCCGCCATTTTGGATACGCGAGCCTGGAGGGTCAGCTAAGGTGGGACTGGAATTTCGAGTGGCGCTCTCACCATGATGCGACAGACAGCCTGAGTCCCAATCTCGATATACTTATCTGGCTTTCTCACGCACCGATTTTGGGTTTTATCTCGCTCGATCTCGCGTTGCTCGCCAACTGGGGATAGCAGTCAACGCTTACGCCGAGAATGCGATGCCTCGGTTTAAAAATGACACGCGAACGCCAAGGCTCTAGTGATCCGTCGCTCTATGCAACAAGTCTAGCGGGGAGCGGAGATTTAGCTCCTTTGTACCGTTCAGGGTGTGGTTACCCCTCTACAAAGCTGCATGAGAGCTGCCGGATAGCATCATGTCAAAGATTTGCGTCTCACACTTTTACACCGTCAATCATCATGGCGTCCATGCGTGAAGGTCCCAACATTGATATCCTCGCCCGGCTAGTCCGGAAGACGGCATTGAATGAGCATTTGGCTCTCCCCGTCGCCGCCGCGGCAACCTATCTCAGTCTCGATGCGTCGGCGATATATCTCACCAAAATTGCCAAACTCGCCTCGTCCTTGAAACTTGACATCTCCCAAACGGTTCTTCGCAAAGCTGGTCGGGTTGCCCTCGCCCTTGGCAGTGCGGGGTTCCTCCTGTCGCTCAACGACTGTCTGAACAAGTGGTTCGCCAACAACTGGACCGCCACCAAACGCGACGAATGGGATTGGGATCGTGAGATTGTTGTCGTCACCGGCGGCAGCAGTGGTCTCGGTGCAAGCATCGTGCAGAAACTGCTAGCCAGAAACCCCCGCACTACAATTGTCATTGTCGACTTTGCCCCGCTCTCATGGACGCCCCCCGCCGATGCAAAAATCCATTATTACCAGGCCGATCTCAGCAACCCCGATGCAGTGCGCAGTGTCTGCGAGAAAGTCAGGGCCGAAGTCGGTCATCCGACGGTGCTGGTGAATAACGCGGGCATTGCGCGGGGATACACGGTCATGGAGGGGGCGTACCATGATGTCGAGCTGACGATCAAGACGAACCTGACGGCGCCGTTCTTGCTGGTCAAGGAATTCCTGCCCGACATGGTCAAGCACAACCATGGCCATATCGTCAACGTGTGCTCAATGAGCTCGGTGGTTGCGCCTCCGGGGATTGTGGATTACGCCGCGTCCAAGAATGGCATTCTGTCGCTGCACGAGGTAGGTCTGCAGGCCTGGATGTCTGTCTGTGTCTACTGATGAGATGCTCTTTGCGTGACGATGGCTGACATTGAACACAGGGTCTCCAGATCGAGCTAGTATACCGCCACAAGGCGCCCAAGGTGCGGTTGACCAACGGCATTTTCAACTTCATCCGCACACCTTTGTTCAAGGGCGATAGCGGGATCCCCAACTTTGTGGCGCCCCTGCTGCATGTCGAGACAGTCAGCGAGGCCATTGTCGACAGCCTGTATAGCGGGTATGGTCGCACCATCTATCTTCCGGGCATTATGCGCTACATCTCTATGCTGGTAAGTCTCGTCCAGAACTGAAAGCCTCGGGACGGTGCTGACAGCAACATAACAGAGAGGAGGGCCAGAGTGGATGTTGAGGATTCTACGAAACTCGTCCTCACGCTATGGCAACGATTTCAGAGGCCGACATAGGGTCACCGAGTCGGGAGGACTGGCTCCCAGCACAGAGTAGCATCAGTGGTCTATTTCCATGTGACTATAGTGTTTGGATACATGTATCGAATTCGGGTTTTTTCCTTCACTTCTTTGTTTGCCTCCGGCGGCACCCTCAGTGAGACCCCTGCGGAGAGCTCCTTGCTTCGCTCGACATGGCGTATACATCTTTGTGACTCTCTTTGTGAAACTGCGTAGGCAATCTCGAATGCCTCGCATTCCCTGACCCCGCGGGATCCGGGACATGATATCCGGGTGCCCCGTTGCCCGGTCTAGCTTGTTCGGACTAGCCCCGGCCCTTGGCGCCCCACCCCCCTGATTCGCGGGGTTGAACCGAGGCATTGGGACTGCCAATCCAACACGAGCCGTCCTTACACCCATCGTTGGTGCCCATCACCAGTTGACATCACCCTGAGACTGAGACTGAAGACGTTGGTGGCAGGCCGCAATAAACCTCACTCGGGTCGCCTCCTTCTGAGAAGCCCTTTGCATCACCTCATGGACACCACAATGGACACCACCTACACCCAATTCGCCTGCATCGGGTCTGGCTTTTCAGGCATCGGCCTCGGCGCCACCCTCCGTCGCTGGCATAACATTACCGACCTCGCCATCTTTGAGCGCGAATCCTCCCTCGGCGGCACCTGGACTACCAACCAATACCCCGGAGCCGCCTGCGACGTCCCCTCAGCCTTGTACAGCTTCTCCTTTGCCACCAACCCAACCTGGACGCGCATTTTGCCCTCGGCTGCTGAGCTGCGGTCCTACCTCCACCGCGTCGCCGATGCGTATTCCCTCCCTGACAAGATCTCCTTCAACACGGCGGTACGTCGCGCCGAGTGGATCGACTCCCGTGCCCGCTGGCGACTCACCCTCGAAGACCTAACCACTGGCCGCATTTACTACCATGAATGCCAATTCCTTTTTTCCGGGGCAGGCCAGTTCTCCAAACCCCGCGAGCTGGATGTTCCCGGGTTGGAACGCTTTACCGGAGAGGTCATGCATTCGGCGCGATGGCGGGACGACGTCGTCCTCCAAGGGAAACGCGTCGTGGTGTTTGGCAACGGGTGTACAGCCGCGCAGATTGTTCCGGCAATCCTCCCACAGGTGAAGCAGCTCACGCAGCTGGTCAGGTCAAAACACTGGGTGATGCCCCCTGTCGACAAGGTTGTTTCGGCGCGACTGCGGTGGTGGCTGCAGCATACACCGGGCATGTTGTGGCTGCAGCGGTTCATTATCTTCTGGTTGGCGGAGGCGGATTTCCCGGCCTATGTGACCCGCCTAAAATGGTACCGGGAACGGCGCCAGAAGGTCGCAGAGGGTTATATGCGGAGTGAAGCACCAGAGAAGTATCATGGCATGCTGATACCCGAGTTTGCGTACGGTACGAAGAGAAGGGTTTTTGACTCGGGGTATCTGAGGGCGCTACATGCGGAGAATGTGCGGTTAACGGATGAGCCGGCGGTGGAGATTTTGGAGGGGGGAGTAAAACTGCGGAGCGGGGAGGTGGTTGAGGCGGATGTGATTGTGCTGGCGAATGGGTTCCAGGTCAATGAGCTGCAAGGGGGCATCAAAGTGGTTGGGCGTGACGGGAAGACGGTGGAGGTGCACTGGAGGGAGTTTGGGGGAGCCGAGGCATATAACTGTCTGGCCATGAATGAGTTTCCGAATTTCTTTTTCTTGTTGGGTGGGTATCCTCATGATCGGTTCTTGGACGGGCGTTTCTGACAGATACAGGTCCAAACACCGTCACGGGACATACCTCCACCGTCATGGCTATCGAAAATGCCATCAACTACGCCCTCCGCATCATCCGACCTGCGCTCCAGGGCAAGGTCAGTACCGTCGAAGTACGTCGTGACGCCGAGGAGGCGTTTGTCAAAAAGGTGCATACGGCACTTGAAGACATGGTCTGGGCAACGGGCGGGAGCGGCAACTGGTACACCAAGGTGACGGAGAAGGAGGGCAAAAAGTCGACGTGGAACGGCATGACGTATCCCTGGTGGCAGGGCCATTATTGGTACCACTGTCTGTTTCCCGTGTGGAAGGACTGGCAGTACGGGGTGAGTGCGGCTTCTGAGGTAATTGCGGATGCGGACTGACAGACGCAGGGCAAGCCGGGTAAGCCAACCATCAGGCGACGGTCGTGATTGTGGTGGACGCTGTTGCTGATCGCTGGAGTTGCGGTCGCGTCGATGAGGTGGGCAAAAAGCTCAAACTCCTCCGTGGTCGCGACTGCCATGCATCTCGCAGCGAGTCCGGCTCCCGGGACCAGGACATCCCTTCTCGACCTAGCCGGCAAGTTAGCGTCACTGGGGATATTCCGGAAATAGACACACCTGGCCAGGCAAACCCGCACACCCCATAGAAGCAGATTTTTAAAACACACCGCTACGTCGTTGCACCATAGGAATACGCTCTACTAATACAAATCTCGCTGGGTCCATCTCCTAGAGGGCTCAAAGTCCCCAAACCGAGTCTCAATCCAAACCCAAAGCCTCCAACCACTCCTCAATCCGAGCTCGACCTTCCTAGAACTCGCTCTCCTAAACCGGCTCCTGAAATAGTGCCAAAACCCTCACCTCCACCGATCTTCTCAATGGCGCTCCCTCCACACTCGCATGGTCTTCCACCGCTCCATGCGCTAACCCTCTCACCCCCATCGCCTCGCTCGCCCAATTGACAAAAACAAAAGCCTCCTCGGGTTTCAGCGCGCTGACATAGCCAAACTTGTAGCCCAGGGGCGGCTTCACGGCCAAAAAATGCGACTTGTAGTTTCCGTCCGTCTGAACCGGCACCACCTCAATGTGCGGGCCTTTCTCCGCAGAAATCTCCTCCTCTTCCTCCTCCTGATACTCCTCATCCTGCCACGCCACTACCAGCGGTTTCTGCTGTACCACATCCCCCACCGGCCTCCACACATTGATGATTGCCCATTTGGCATCAGCCCCAGCCAGCCACGTCTCCGCCCGTTGACCGAGAGCCTTACGCAGGTGGATCTCCGCCGTCTCATTGGAGTTATCAAAGTGAAAAATCGGCACGGGACTCGTCGCCAACGCCTTCAGTTCCGTCTCCGTCGCCGTAAGTCCCTCTTCCGGCTTCTGCTGAACCCGGTGACGATGGTGAAAAGCAACGGCCTCGGTGCACCCCGTCAGCACCTGTACGACGTATTCGCATTCCTCGTAGTACTCCTTCATGATGAGCGCTCTTAGTTCTTCGGGGCCGTTGAGGTCAGCTTCGTTGAGGCTAGTGGGTGGGCGGACGACTTGGCATCCTGTGGCGAGGAGGCTGGGATCGAGGGGCCGGATGTCATAAACGGGTAAGTTTACGGGGAGCGGGGCCATGAGGTTCCCCTCGCCGGTGGCAAAGTTCATAATGGGAGGGGCGTTGTCGACGGTGCCATTGTAAAAATAGCCCGTGGCGGTCGTGCGTGAGGTGAGAGGGACGGATTGCAGTTGCCGGTTGATGTAGGTCAAGGCTTTGGTGGTGCGAAAGGCGGAGTTGTATTCTTGGGGTTGGTCCTTGTTGTCCTTTTGGGAGCTGTGGTCGTCCATTTTGGAACCCTGATCATCCACCTTGTTGGAGCTGTAGGTGAACTGAGTGTGATTGATAATGATGATCTCGAGAACGTGATAGTGATGGTGATTGGCAATCCAGGTTGGAGAAACAAAGATGGTGAAGATGTTTTTGGGCAAGCCAAAAAATGCAGTGTTGACTGGCCCGGACTCGCGGGTAGATATAGACATGAATCGCCCTTCCAGCACCTAAGCAAGAACAACCTTGAGGACCGGACCTCGTGCGTGTTGGCTTCTTGTTCTTGCCCCTTGAACCCAATTGACTTGACCCACATGCCACATGAACTCACAAATATCAGGTCGAATGGAAACAACCATCGGATGCTCATCCAACACATAAATGTATGAAGCCTGTCTGCGGTTTTATGACGTGAAGAGAAAGAAAAACCAAAACCAGGTGTGTATGACGCACAACCAACTGGAACGCACAGCCAACCGGAGTTACACCCGTTGGGCAATCAATATTCTTTCGTTTCGCGAAATGAGATTGGTGATGACTCATTCCGTGTATAAAACGTCGACTGCACCGCTCTTCGACTTTTGAGAAAGGGAACCTTTGAGAATGGGCCATTTGAGCTTGTGCCCTTTGGGAATGACAGAGATGCATTTTATCGTCTGGACTTTCAACTCGGTTGTTGAAACGACTGGACTTTGTTGACGCAGCCGCAAGGTCGGTCATGTGGTATTGTTGTTGAGGCCTATCTAGGTGCACGTGTTGCTTTGACAGCCCAATGTCGACTACACCGCTTTGCAAAAAGTGCTGATGATGCATTGCCGTCTAAACTGGTACTTGTTGCTAAGAATGTCGGTCGGGTTGTTGTTAATGCGGCCGAAACTCGGCTTCTGTCACCTGACCGGGCCGTGTTCATTTCGGCATCGCAACTCATTTCTCGGCGACTTGAACCGGGGGTAAGCCGTACGCGTTCCGTCATGGTGATGAAACACATTGCACGTGAGGCCGGTAGCATGGACTGGGATGAGGCATGTCTGGGGTTCGTCTCGCAGGAGTATCCGTACAATTCTGAATCAATCCATGTGTGGCTGGCTGCCTTGCATGCATGTGTAGAAAGTTGGAACTGGCCATGAGGGGCGGAGCAATCAACCGCAGCCGTGGTACAACATATATGCCGATGGTCGCACTACCCTGCCAACAGGATCGATATCTGGGGAATGCCGTTCTATGTACTCAGGTTCCGAACAAAAAAACTGCACTTCAGATAGCTAGGTACCTAGGTAGGTAGGTTGGTAGGTCGATAGGTTAGAACCCAACACTCTGGGTCGACAGCAATCGGCTCCCATCTGACCCGGTGGAAACGGCCGTAGGACACTGGAATTGGTTTCCAATCGGGCCATTGGGCTCATCTCGCATCAGCCTTCAGGATGCTAACGGTGCGACTGATCCATTTGCACCCGGTAGTAGTAGGAAGCGTGGCGAACTCTGAGGCGATATCGTAAGCCGCCAGCCAATCAGAAACAAGATAGCCTCACTACAACATCCTCTACAGGGGCACAATACACAAATGCTGTTGGAGACCTATCAACACCGCCAATCAGTCGCAGACGGATGCGGCACATGAGGCTCTTCCTTGAATAACCATTCGTCAATGCGTTGTTGCAACTGTATAATTGTCTGCCACAGGATCCGCGGCAGATTCCATGTCATCCTCCGTCCGGGGGCTTCGTCGGGCTCGCTCTCAAAAGGAGCTGCCATCCGGTCCTTTTGAGCGTCGAGACAAACTTTCCGCAATTCTCTTTTCTCGGCGTCAGGATGGTATCAGCAACGAAGGGAGGATCCCCACAGGGCTGGTCGACCTTACCTGAGGTTGTCCCGACGGGGAGCGCTCCTGAGCTTGTGGTGCACACCTACCCCGAAGTCAGTGAAAAGGGATTCTCACCCATTTTCATGTCTCCGATATCCAAGTACGCCGATTCGCCAGCTGTTCCGGTCCAACCGCCAATAGAACTCCCAACCAATCCAGCCCGATGGAGATGGCTACGCCGGAGACGGAACCAAGTCATATTGGGGGCAATCATCTTGGCCGCCGCAATAGCGATTGCCGTCGGGGTCGGCGTCTCGTTGACGCAAAATAAGTAGGACACTTACCTCCAACTGGACTCAAAATCCCCACTGACGCTCACAGAACCGACGGCTCGACGCCAACCCCCTCCTCAACCCCCAACGCCAATGAATCCTCAGCCCAATCCATCTTCGGCCAACCCATGACCTTCCCCACCTCTGGTAGATCCCAGCCTTCCGTTTGCGAAATGTCCATCTGCCCCCAAGCCATCACCGCGGCCAGAACCATCTTAACCACCGACCTAAGCCCCACCGACAACAGCACTGGCACGGGCACCAACAAGACGGACACCATCTTTCTCTTCGCGCTGGGCACCGATTCCGCAATCTGGTACCGCCAAATCGTGCTTCTGGGGGCGCCCGGCAGTCCCTCTGCAACCCACGCCTGGAAGACTACCACCTGGCAATCCCTCGGTGGTTCCTTTGTGTCTGCCCCCTCTGCTGCCGAGATGCGCGTAGGACGCATCGAAGTCTTCGCCATCGCCTCTGACGGCACAACGAGGGTACGGACCTGGCAAAACGGCATCTGGAGCTCGACCTGGAAAGACCTTAGCGGCAATGCCGGGCTCCCGCCGACAAGCTGTTCCTACCTAAAGGATAACATGAATGTGGTCATCGTGGGTGTGGACCACGCGGTGTATCACAAGTATGCCAACGGCAATGGGGGGGATTATGGGCCGTCGATAGATGGGCACTGGGAGGAGCAGTATGGCTGGGTGGGGAGCAACGTAGACATCGGGTGTATAAACCTGAGCGGGGGCGTTCAGCGGTTTGACATGGTGGGGTACGGGCGGGGGGACAATAACGGGAGCAATTCTGCGCCGTCGGCGCGGGATGGGATTATGTTCAAGAGGTTCAACACCACGCATAACTGGGATAGGGTTTGGAGTGTGGTACCCGGAAAGTTCCGTGGAGATCCGACAGTCCTGGCGTTGGAGACGGGGATGCATTATTTTGGGCTGGTTGATGAGTCAGTGGCGTATCATATGCACTGGTCGCCGGAGGAAGGTACACAGCTGTTGGTGAAGCTGGGGGGCAACAAGTTCTTGTCAGCGGTGACGGGGGTTTCCCCGACACAGGAGGGGGATAAGTTGCATATCTTCGCCGTGGGTACTGATGCAAGACTCAAGACCAAGGCTCGCGTCGGTACGCGGTGGGGAGAACAGTGGAAGGATCTGGGAGGGTTTTTCAACAGCGCGCCAAAGCCGATAATGCTGAATGACACCTCGCTGGCCGTGTTTGGGATTGGGCCACAGGGAGATATGATTCATGGGGTTTTTACCATGGGGACGAAGGATGGGTGGGAGGGAGGGTGGTTTTCGGATGGTGGGGAATTTTCGACAAAGTGGAAGAGGCTGGGGTCGGAGTGAGGTGAGGTGACGTGCGAGATCTGTACTTTAATGAATTTCAAATTTATATCTGTTTTGCTGTTACAGGACGTCCCACGAGGCGTGATCCCTCGCAGCATCTAGCGTCCTGTCTTGCCATGGGTATTCCGAGTGAGAGGAACAGGAGACGACCTGACAGAAGAGGTCTATCTGGGCAGGGGAGACTTTTGTTGTGGGGTCCCGCATTGTGACCGTTATGGCAGGAGCGATGGTGAGCCCTCCGAGCACCAGTGCCCACATCATCCCAACCGTTGAGTTCCACCTCCCCCATGACTTGCTCCTTCCCTTCCCCTACCAGCATCACCTTCCCAAAACTTACCTCGCCCAACAAGGTCGAGCGCAGCGAGGAGCCCCTCACAAGAGCCACCAGAGGCAATCAAAACATATGAACATGGGTCCCTGCGTGAAACATGGCGGGCAGCAGGCTCTTGTTGTCGTTCATGTTCTCAACCGCCGTCCGCAGACTCTTGGGCGTGCGTTTCAGGGCCGTCGTACTCAGTGACTTGTCGAGGTGCTCTGCGCGCATCTCAAAGAACTTTTCAACGGCCGCCAGAACCGTGAACTCGCCAAAGGCGCGTGCCGCAGTTTTCCCTTGGTCCAGCAGCTTGTCGAGGAGGGAACCCTCGTCTTCATCAGAGTCGTCTGGATCGTCGACAACTTCTCCGTCTGTGGGCTTAGTGCTGCTGGAGGTGTCCTTGGGCGTACCAAAGGCAAACGAGCTAACCCGGCCGGTTGCGTCTCCTACCGCCTTCATGCCAAAGTTGAGCCGCTCCTCGCCCTCTTTCGCGCTAACGCGGCTTTGCAGGTATCGATGCAGCACGTAGCACATTTTGCGCTTCTTGCGCTCCATGTAGGTTTGCCATGCGCGGACAAGACCCGGCTCGGGCGTGGAGCTGGAGAAGTCGATCTCACCCGTGGCGATGCGCCGTCCGTAGTATTGTCCGGGGGTAGAACCCAGCTCCAGGTGACAGAGGAACCACCTCGCGCCGGGGACGCCTGAAAATCGCGCCAGGACCCTAATCACATCAGCATTCGTTATTCATGTAACTTCTTCGCACAGCAAAACTCACCACTCCCCGGCCACCAACCCTAGTTTCGCCTCCTGAATAAACTCAATCACCCTACTCACTCGCCTCTCCTCCTCTGTCTCTCCATCCGCCTCACCCTCTCCCTCTCCTCCCGACATCCCCGTTCCCGACAGCCCGGTCGCCGTCTTCATCCCCAACATGATTCCTCGCCCCCTCTCCCCCTCCTGCTGTCGCAAAACCCTCGCCTCAATTCCCTCCACGGCATCCAGTTGCTGTGCTAGCACACCTGCCTCACAACAGAAGCTGGCAACCACGCGAGAGAACCCCGTGCTGATGGAACACCACCCCCCAATGCGATCGCGGGGAGTCACGGCGCGGGTGACGCGACTTCGCAGGGACGGGTGGTCCAGCATGGTGACGAGAACGCGCTGAATGTCGAAGAGGCCAGTGATTCCCGAGGTGGTGATGGTGATAGGGTTGGGGCAGATGGTACTTTGGGCGTCGGGCATGTGCGTGTGGATGGGGGAGGAGGAAGGGGGGAGGGG
>Ga0247765_1000055_pt1 | contig 83698 bp, 75 predicted proteins | sample UWRJL106311C6_FD_179949 | JGI IMG/M metagenome (GOLD analysis project Ga0247765, IMG submission 179949) | Plant litter microbial communities from Arlington Agricultural Research Station in Wisconsin, United States - UWRJ-L106-311C-6 | ecosystem: Environmental > Terrestrial > Plant litter >... | reverse complement strand
TTGTTTGCCTGGATTTGGCAATATTTGACTAATATGGTAGGGTTAGGTCCTAGGGTACTGGTCTTGACCTTTGGCAGTATTATCTCCGGCCATCACCTGACCTGTGCAGAAGGAGGCCTGAGAAACTCCTATACTTGTTAACAATTATTACTAATATTTGAGTTGATATTTGGCGCAAACCCGGCAAACAAACCTTTTTTTCTCTACTGGATTGACCCAAACACGCAACTTTTTTTTTCTACAATCCAGGCAAATATAGGGCGCCGTTTGCCTGGTTTGGTTTGGTGAGCGCGCTGACTGCCAAAGCATTGGTGAAATAGAGACCATCAAGATGGCCTCCTCTGTCCCTTGTGAGTGTGGCGCGGCGCGGTCACAAAACAGGCCGCGTCGTTGCCTCCAGTGTTGGGTCGCCAAGCCAATCGGCAACGGAAGTTCTTTCCGGCGGGTATACAAGTGCTGTCATGTGGCAATTGAAGAGGGGGCTGTGCACGTCTGCCTGCATATGTCGATTCCTACATGTCTCGAGAAAACATTTTTTGCTGGAAATGCATCGACGACTCGATTGTGTCCAATTCACACGAAACATCTCGCCAAGTTGATACGGCACGGGCGGCTGCATGTTCGCTCGTAGTGGCCCACGTTGTCCAATCCCCCACAGCTCTGCATACGCGCGATGCACTGGCTAACTACCTATTCTTGTGTCCACTTCGCCAAGATGCTGCGAAGCTTCTTCCTCCTGTGATCCCTGGGGCCTGTCCTCGGGACATCGTCAAGCATCTTCCAGGGGCTGATACAGTCGTATCCTCCGTTCCGGTCAGAGAGTCTCGAGAATATTTTCTGCATCTCTTTCCAGCTGCAGATCTCAAGTTCATCCCACCCGTCCTTGCTGGCCTTGTCAGGGAGCTGTCGAGAGAAGTTAATGATAGAGCCCGCAAAGCCCGCAGCGATGGCAGTCGCAAGTGACGTTCCGCTCCGTATACCCGTTTCTGGAAAGTCTATGTCAACCCCCAGTATCGCAAAGTTGGGCGTCAGCGGTTGAGGACTCGGATTCAGTTCCCATCTCTCGTTTCTCCAAGTAGTTGCGAAAATAGACATAACATCCACGAGTCTTGCTGGGAAGGCCACCTTTTCTAACCCTTCATTGCCTGCTGCGGCGAAAATGATAATGTCGCACTTTACTGCCCTGTTAATGGCTTTCCTGATCTCGTTGTGCGTTTCTGAGAAACCCAGAGCCAGGACGATAATGTCAACGTTTTTCTTAACCGCCCAATCGATGGCCTGCCTTGCGTCAGCGTCTGACACTGATGGCATCTTGAAGTGGCTTACCTTGGCGACAAGGGAAGGTGAGGCGTCGTCACCAACCACGGACCGAAAAACCCGGGCAATGTAAAACGTGCATTCATCGATCATTCTGGTGATGAGTCTCACGGTATCATTCCCATGGCCAACACCATCTTGTCTCTGGTCATTTCCCTCCATCACAAAGTCTTTGTACTCGTGGCCGTCATCATTAGTAGCATGAATCCTCTCGAACAGATCCTCAGATATGCCGGTATCAAGAACCGCAATCTTGACTCGCCGGCTCCTGTACTCCCGGTCACGCTCCTCCTCGTCGTGGATAGGGTGCAACAATGCATCGACATCGTCCAGTTTCTCGAACCAGCTTTCCGAGTTACCATAAGCCGTATGCTGCCCACCCTTCACGGGCTGAAAACCTGTCTGGTGTGAACTTGGCTTTGGTCCTGTTGCCTCCGTTGAGAGCTGGAGAAGAGGGTCGACGTCATCGAAGTCACCATACATGGCCAGCGCTGTTTCAAGAGGGCGCACTAGCTTCTGGTAAATGGCCTCTCGGAGCTGACCGGAATCTTCTGGTTTGACTGGTTGAAACCTTCTGCCGTCCAAGCATGTTTCAATGGCATTCTGAAAATGTTTCATCAAGTTCCTGTCTTTCTTGATCTTGTGCTCGTATAAGTGCTTGGCAATTCCAAGATCGGTCACCGATGTCGGGCGCCCGTTAACAAGGAAGCTCGGAAACTCGGAGTAATAACTTTCAATCTGCCGCCCAGTGATGACTTCGACCATCATTATGCCCAGAGCCAAAAGCTTCGGAAATGGGTGCACGATTCTCTGAGCAGTTTGGCTGGCGGGATTTGGCGTGCCGTGGCAGGTTGAAACCAAGGGCTGGTTGAGAAAAATCCCCATAATGAAGTCGCTGTCGCGTGGGCGGTACTCGAATAAGAATTCAACCGAGTCCTTTGTCCACTGCTGGGACAGAAGCCGAGTGTCATAGAACTGCCATGTACCTTTTGCCAGTAGGTAAAAGAGACTTGTCTGCATCTTAAGCTGTGACAAGCTCAGACCATTAAAGTGTCCGTCGGCAAGAAGCTTGCGTAGTGAGAGCGTTCTAGAATCGTTTCCAACCTTTATCCAGGGATTGTTGGGGTCTGTGCCCATCACTTCCATTTTGCACAGTTTCAAGTCCTTTTTCGATACCGCCAGGAACAGCTGTTCGTGTTCTTCATGGGTGATGGTGCCGCAAAATTCATGGTAATCTATCGGATGTGTATCTGCCGTCTCCTGGTTAAAGGCTCTGGGAAATACGTGAGCATGACAAGAATTGGTGTCGGGGACAGCGGTAGAGCTTACACTTCGGGCGGGACTTGAACAACAGATGTCCGCCACTGATATTCAGGCCCCACACCCTCTCCGTGAGGGTGACCAGGAAAGAGGACGTTGAAGGTAGATCCTGACTCGGAATGCTTCTCGTAGCCTTTGAGACTGATCTTGGGGATGATCTCAGCTACTGTCCCGGCATCGTGGCACACGTTGTATCGGGCGAGGACATCATATAGAGCATTGGCATGCGCTGAGAAATCCTCTTCTGGCGTCGCTTCTACCACCGGATCGACTACACCGGTACGCGCGGACTCTGAGATTTTGTCGGTAATGGCGTCGAGTCGTCTGATGAAGCCATCCCGATGCTTCTTCAACAGTCTAGCGTCCTTGACGTTGCCGTCGTCACCTAGAAGAGCGTTCAGGGATTTTGCGATCTCCTTCTGGCACAGTGGGCCCTTGAGCAGGCTTGCGAGGCTTGGGTATTTCTCCTCAGGCGACTTCCCAGGATACACTTTTCTCTTAGAGTCACCCTTGAATGTTGCCCCTCGTTGTCAGCACAGGCTCGAAACTTTCTGTCATGAAATTGACCGTCATCTCACCTCACAGATACATTGCATGAGCGACAGAATGTTGATAATTTGCGCCTCGTCCTTTTTTGTTGGGTTCTCCTGGAGCCAGTTCTCGATGACGAGCAAACTCGAACTGAGCAGAGTGCCCAACATACTAGGTGCCCCACCCTTCTTTCTCACCTTGTCGCACACATTCTTGACGAGTTTCCGCAACTCTGCCGTGGACCTTAGGGCGAATATATGGACTTCTGAGAAGCTAGATTGAGCCATGGGCGGGGCCGGAGCGTGGAGGCCGTCATAAAACGTGATGGAAATGGTGTGGTGAACATGTTGATGTCCCACGATTGTGCGGACGGGATGTTGGCTGGCGGGCGTTTGGAGTGGCACTCGTACAGGGGGCTACCTCCCTGTTCCCCAATCATTGTCCAGGGGCTTGGAACCTGCGACCGTTGCCGCCTTGCCCAGGTTGCCAGGTAGCATCGCGTGTCGACTCGTGGCGCGAAATACTGCGTTCTGAACATTCCCATTGAGCGTTCTGGACGGGACTCTCCTTTTGACGCCAAAGTTCAAAGAATAAGGCACTGTTCAGTTGAACCAAAAATTTCGAGGTCGTGATTTTAAGGCTTGTTGGGCCTATGGCAGGTACGACGGAAGAAGGATGATGTGATCACAACCCCACCTACCAGTATTTAGGCCACCAAACTAGTCACCTAGAACCCAACGAAATCAAATCACCTTTTACCAACACATTTGACAGCATCACAATGGTGGACAATACCGGATAGCGATGGCTCCAACCCATCGTAGCCGATTGACCTGATTACGACCTGATCTTCATTTTCGCACCAATTGTTCTCTAGTCGGCCGCCACCCACAATGTCAATCCTGCCAGCAATTATGCCAACCCTGCCGACCACCGCCAACCGGCCGCACGTCTCCTGCCATCGTTCGGAAAAGTTCTGAGTTTTTCACCTACCGTTCTACGCGCCGTTGCGCTTATTCGCCCAGATTTCGGTTTCCTGGGTCGATTTTCGTTTTGTTCAGTAAAAATCCAGGCGTTCCTGGTCAGCCGTTGCTGTATTTTGCCCGTTGGCAACCCCCGTTTGGCCCGTTGGCCCGATCTGTGTCCGTTGGCCCAGTTGTTTTGCCCGTTGGCAGTTTCCCGATTCCCATATACTCGATTTCCCCGGCGATTGGCAGATTCTTTGCGGGTCAGTTTGGCAGTTTGGCAGGCAGTACATTCAGATGGCATGGATCAGACAGGCAATACATGGGTTGGCACAGGTTCAGGCAGAATACCGGAGTAGCGACGGGGTCGTCGCACTGTTTTAGGTCCCGGGCAGGTTGTTGGGCCTGTGGCAGGTACGATGGAAAAAGGATGATGTGATCACAACCCCACCTACCAGTATTTAGGCCACCAAACTAGTCACCTAGAACCCAACGAAATCAATCACCTTTTACCAACACATTTGACAGCATCACAGGCTGGTGGCGCTTGACTTCCCGCTTCCCACGGCCCCGCTGTAACTCCCGCAGGTTAGTGGCCTTGGTGGAGCGTTTCGGCGGACCCTGCGTGGAGTTTACCCCGCCTCCGTCTTGCCAGGAAAAAAGGTACCTGGGCACCTACACCTCCACGGTTTTTTAGACAATAATCTACCTGATAGGGGCTGTTTTTGGATCTCCAACTTGACCGACTGCAAGGGTAAAAGAACGTAATTATAGGAAATATTCACTGTCAAAGTTGCGCGCATGAAGGGTATTACCTGGGGCCCTGGTAAGTACTGGACAAAGTAGAAAATTGTGAAAAAACCCGTGGAGAGATGTACGAAGCAGATACAAACAAATCCGCACCCGGCTTCCAGCCTCGACTGCGAACCCTACAAAAAGAAATTAGGAGCGAACGTACTGTATTGTTTTGTCCTAACTTGAAGCTTTTGGGTACTAAAATTCCCTTATTTACTAAGGGCCGCTCCAAAAACCATGGTTGTCTGAGAGGTGATTGAGATGCACCTTCCGAAACCGGACTCGTGTACCTCTTTTTTTGTCTGAGGCATCCCGCTTCATCGCCGAGCTCCTGAGGGCGATTCGGAGAGCAGCATCGGGCTGCAACATCTAGCCACAATGTGAAGTCTCTGGGGATAGGCACGATGCCACCGATATCCATGCAGCCGAGCCTGCGAAAGCTTTCCAAGGAATGTCGAGATCTTTTTACTTGGTGTCGCAGCATCCCTGGTCTTCCGTCCGACACATCGGCATGGCTAGAGAACAGGCAGGCCCACTTTCGCTGGTGGGCCTTTGGCCTGAACGTCGACAAGTTGGGACGGTCCTCCCTAGATGCCCGGGTCGAAAATCACGATGATGTCCGACAGATCTTAACTGATCTCTTGTTGTCTTTGTCCAGTGCTCTCTCCAAGTACCGCTCGCTCTTACAACGGGCGCAGCTGTCGCTTCGCGGGGAGGATCTGGCTCTCTCCGACTCCTCTTCTTCCCTCTCAGTCGTCAGCGATCTCAGCAGCTCGGACGGAGAAGAACCACATAGGCCCCGATTCGCTGCCCAGCAACTCTATGTCGAATGCTGCCTCCGTCAGCTTGCTTACGTCTCGCTGCAAATCCAGAGGTCCGGTGAAAAGTTTCGACACAAACGAGCCGACAATGATCTCCAGCGGCTGGAACAACTTACCCCCTTGCCGTATGTCGAGTTTCGTTTTCACCTTCAGACCATTGCCTCCATCGGCCCCCAGGAGCAACTGCTCCTTGCTCGCTTGGATGTCGCCACGGATCAGGGCGAAATCCCCAGAAGCTTGAGGGTTACGGCTAGGGCATGGATTTACAGCCGACGTCTTGGCCCAATACAGCTACGGTTGATCCAGGCCAACGTCATCCGCCGGCACCGCATGCTGTTTTCGAGGAGGAGGTCAGCGCCGGTCGCTTCTAACACCGCAAAGCCGACTCCGTTGCGTAAACAGGCGGCCGAAACCAGGCTGGCGCCCCCAAGACCACTGCCTGCGGCCCCAAGTATTACATCTCAGGCCCTAGAAGCTACACCATCCGAGTCTCCCATCCCGTTCCGTCAACCACCTTCTGAGGCGCGTACAGCAACGGCCATTGGCCCAGACCTGAACCTCGATGTTGTGACCCGGCCCACGAAGGCACATTCTACGCTATCCAAGTTGACCAGGGTGGGCCAGTCGCAGCAATACCCATCATGCTCCGTCCTCAAGAAATCGCCCCAGTGCCCATACTGTGGCTTCGTCCTGGAGCAGGAGTACTGGGACAGTGAAAAGAAGTTTGGGTGAGTGCTGTCCGAAACCTTCTAATTCCCCTATTCACGCTGCACAGGGGCCACGTCAAGCATGATCTGGCGCCCTACACTTGTATCTTCGAAGAATGTGATACCCCATACGGCTTGTATGTGACTCGGGAACAGTGGATCGAACATCTCAAGAGCGACCATAGTGTCACTCGCTGGCTTTGTTCTTCTTGTCCTGCCGGCGATGGGCCCGATTCAGACAGCTGCTTCTCGACAGTATCAGAGTACAGAGGCCATATTCTACATCATCATGGTGACGATTTCTCTCCGGAGGAGCTGCCCCTTCTCATAGAACTCGGCGAGCATTCTGTTGTCGCTCCTGTTTCCTGTCCTCTCTGTCCAAATGGGCCGACAGTCAACAACATTGAACAAGACGAGCACATCGCAGACCATCTTCATGACTTCTCTCTTCTGGCTCTCCCTTGGGATCACGACTTGAACGATGTAGCCGTTTCAGCTAGTTCTGGTGATTCATCCCAACCGCCTGCTCCCCCTCAGCCACCCGACGACACTGGCCCACACGATGACCTCGACCCACCAGGACTCGATACGAAGCGGAAGGACATCATCCGAGTTCTTGCAACGCTGAAAGCAAAACAGTTAGCCCCGGAATCGGAGCTCGACACTAATCCCTTTTCGAAGCTCACTGACATTGTGGCTTCAGATTGGCTATGGGAAACGTTGAGTCTTAGTCAAATGAAGGAGGTCGCAATGCTTCTCGATCGCCTAGAAGGAAGTCTGGAACAGCTCAATGTCGATGGACACGACGACTCAAACTGGGAAGAGGAAGTCAAGGCCAACATTGCCGCTGACACGGAGATTCTCGAAACGTGTCTGCAGAGACCATCAAAGCAAGACTATGAGCTCTGGGAAGAAGCTAGAAAGACGCTCTCTACACATTTCGAGAGCGGTTTACAAGCCTTGATAAACCGTTCTTCAGACAAGCCAACCTCATTGCCTGTTCTTCTTGGGACCTTGTTACAGGCAGCATGGGGACTCCAGAGCGCATGCATCCAGTTTGGTGACGATATGGGCACGCAAATTGCAGAGGAGATTGTCGAAGCGCTCCAGCACGCTGGTGACGATGAGTCAATTTTTCTCTGGCCACATACCGCGAATCTTCCATGGAGTGCCATCTTGGCCGTGATCAAGGTAAGTTTCTCATCATACTATTTACAGATAAGCCCCTCCAGGACTGACACGAAGAATAGGAACTCCGCTTACTCGTCGACAAGGGCGAGGTTTCTGGTCCAGATCAACAAAGGCGGTCAAACCTTTTCTGGTCCCTGCGGCTCACGCTGCACGCCGTGAATCGTGGTCGACTATACGGTCTTGCCTATGTCCTCAGCAATACGCCCGAGGACGAGTATGCGGCTCTACTCTTCACGCTGCAAGATCTATACCGAGGGTTGCTTGAACTCTTGGTAACTGCTTCCGCCTCTAGTTCAGCCTCAAACTTATCCCTCAATTTGAACATTGGAAGGGTGATCTCCAACCCACTTACAGCGAGTGGCATTGTCAAGAAGCTCTACGATCTTGTACAGCGCCTAGACGAAGCTGTGGTACGGTGTAAGGAGAAGAGGGTCGGGCCGGTTGATCCCGAGGTAGTTAGGTCTTTGGACGACATCCCCAGAGTTCGCTTCGAAACTTTGTCTTCATCTGGAGACAGCGGCGAGATTAGCTCTCCAGACGCCGAGAGAACAGAGGAGGACGATGAGAAGGACATGGAGCTTCTCGACTGGCTCTCCACACTTCCACACGCTAGGTATCACCGCAACATACAAAAAAAGAGAGTTGAGGGCACTTGCAACTGGTTCATCCAACGGGCCGAGTTCGAGAGTTGGCTGCACGGAAGTCAGTCTGCATGTCTCTGGTTACGCGGCTCTTGTGAGTAATATCGGTCCTATTTCTCATGTCACAGAAACATTAACCACTTTCTTAGTCGGCTCGGGGAAAACATTCCTCACATCAAGGGTCATTGACTACCTACAAGTTCAAACTTCGGAAAGTGCTGAATCGTTCGGGCTCGCCTACTACTACTGTGCCGAGTTGAACGAGAGTGATCGCCAGACGGCGGTTTCTCTCCTCAGAAGTCTGCTTGTGCAGCTTGCAACTTACGATGATGACAATGTCAACAGGGTGGCTAATGCCCTCCGAACATTCTGGGAAGAGGCTCGACTCAGCGCAACCGAGTTGAACGCTAGCACCTGTGTGGAGTGGCTGGTGACTGCGATCAACTTGCACCAACAAACAACACTTGTGCTCGATGGAGTGGATAAACTGACCAAAACAGCTCGGCGGGATCTGTTCGACTCTCTCGGCTACCTTTTTCTGTGGTGCACGACCCCAGTGAAGATTTTCCTCTCAAGTTGTGATGTGGTTCAGTTGGTAGCCCCAATGGAACCCTTCCAAGGAGTCGTCTACACGGTCTCACTCAGCCATTGGAACTCGGGCGATGAAACGGAAAATCTTTCTCATACTTACGTCGACATGAGAAGGGTGCTCGGCGCGGAGCTGGGTGCCGATGCAGACCCAACTCAAATTCAAGATCTCTTGGATCGGAGCGAAGGATGGTGAGTGTCGTCCTACTTTGCTGAAACGTACCGCTGTGGCCAGTCCCTAACAAACTTGCCTTCTAGTTTTCTGTGGGCCATAGCTCAAGCTCGTTCACAGATAGGCCGTAGCGGGACAGAAGCGATTGATGCAAGCTTTCACAACGCGCGCTTGACGTATCAGCAACTTCGGAATGGGGCCCAGACATTCTGCAAATACGCGTTCGTACTCATCGCATATTCGAATAAGACATTCACGAATCACGAGTTATTCAGGGCTCTTGCTCTCTGCTCGTTTCTTCGCATAGAGATGACGGAGGGCGAGCCTCTCCTCCTTGGAGATACAGTTACTTCTGGCGACATAGACACACAAGAAAGGTGGCTTCGCCATCTATGGCCCGAGGCATTTTTCCTCGACCTCAACAATGAGTCCTCTGAGTGGAAGCTCACTCACAAATCCCTGATCGACTACGTTGAAAAAGATTCGGCTTTCAACTGGGACCGGACTGGCGGTAGTGCAGCTATTCTACATCTCTGCCTCTCGCTTATGGGCTACCAGCCGCTACCAATCAAAATAGAGGATCTCATTCCTTCGCCAGAACATCCAGTCTCTGTATACGCTCGGCACTACTGGCCGCGAATGGTTCATGGGGCGAGAGTGAACACTGACAGTTACGACTCAAAAGCGATCCAAGCTCTTCGATCATTTTTTGGTTTCCTCACGAAAGGAAGCCCAACGTATCAACGATGGCTCGGTGAAATAATACTTGACGTCGATCGTGGATGGCCTGCCGGTTCATATTTCACCCAAGATGTCGTGAAGGCTCTACAAGATAGGGCACCCATCGCCGCAATGTGCCACGCTTCTCTCTTCGGATTTTTAGAGGCGTGGTTAAACGAACCAAACCTTGACATTTCGGAGCTCAATACTGATGTCTTGGCCGATGTGGGCGAGTGTGCTTACCTTGATGACCGCGCAATCGACATTGGTAGAAGGTTACTGGACCTCGGTGTTGATGTCAACCAGTCCTTGAAACGAAGGGTTGGCAGCAGGAGTCACAGTGCACTTGCACACGCAGTCCGTGAGAGCACAAGTGGCTGGGTCGAGCTTCTTCTTTCCCAAGGGGCGGATATATCTTCCGACCTAAGTGGCGTTGCCAGTGCCATGATCGCTGCCGTGGCAAAGCGGCAGCATCGCACCGTCGAGCTTCTTCTGACGCGCGGCCTGACTCCCGACGCAGGTTTAGCTGATGACAGTGCCCAAAGCGCCTTGTTGGCAGCATCAGGCAATGGCGATCTGGAGATGGTGGAAAAGCTTGTCAGGGCCGGTGCCGATGTTAATCGGCGTCTTGCTGGGGATGCAGTCGCCAGTGCTCTTGCCGCTGCGGCGCTCAACGAAGATGCCGTGCCTGTTCTTGAACTGCTCATCAACTCCGGAGCAAGCATTCACATGCAGGGTGGCGACTACGGCTCTCCGTTGGCAGCGGCATGCGCTGTTGACAACATAGAAGCTGCAACCCTCCTGATTGCTCACGGAGCCGACGTCAACCAGGCTATCTCAACTCGCAGGTTTGGAAGCGCCCTGATTGCAGCTGCAAGCAACAACTGCCAACGGTGTCTTAGAGTTCTGATCCGCGCCGGAGCGCACATCGACCAAGACACAGACAAAGGTGAATACAAGTCGGCGCTTATCGCAGCTGCGAGCAACGGCTCACTTGATTGCCTGCTAGACATCATAAATGCCGGCGCGGATGAGAATAGAGCAATAAGCGCTGAAACCTTTAGCAACAGCATCACAGCAGCTGCTGGTGAGGGTCACCTAGGCTGCCTGAGAGCACTTGTTGATACAGCGGCCAACAGAAGCCACGTTTCACCCAGCCTGGACAGAGGCCTTGCATCTGCACTATTAGCCGCAGCCTCGAATGGAAGGTCGGACTGCCTGGAGGCACTTATCGAATATGGAGCTAACGCCGATGGAGAAATGGCTTTATTCAACGCCATGTACGGCGGTAGCGTGAAGTGCATACACATACTTCTTCAAACTGGGGTTGATGTTAACCAACCGATTCGCGACGGGATCTACGGCAGTGCTCTCGGAATTGCGGCCGGCAGTGGTAACAGAGAGGTCCTTGAGGCTTTGATCAGCGCTGGTGCCGATGTCAACATTGTACACCAACCGCCTGCCGAGTATGGAACTCCTCTGATCGCCGCAGTTGCTCGTCGAAAGTTCACCTGCATCGGGCCATTGGCCAGGGCTGGAGCAATAGTTGACCGGGAAGTCTCAGTGGGGAATTTCAGCACTGCCCTCGCTGCCAATGTGTGGGTCACTCCCTACTCGCAGCCTTGTCTCGAACTGCTGGCACAGGCAGGAGCAAACCTTGACGCACCGGTTGCATTTTTTGGCGAGAGGCCATTTGATACCGCTCTCATCGCGGCAGCGTACCTGGGGAGACATATGTGTGCGAGATATCTGGTCAAAGAAGGTGCTGATGCCAAGTTGCGAATCCAAGGCGGGAGGTTTCGGGATGCAATGGAAGCTGCCATGACTGCCGTCACAGCAGAAGATGCAAACATATTCGATACTTCAGTAGTGATATGGCCGGGAGTTATTCCGTCAAAGGGCCTAGTGAAGGATAAGGAAACTATCGTGGAGCTGCTGAGGCAGCACAGCGGATGAAGGGGACTAGCAATTCTTGGTGGGGCCTGGCAAGCGGCAGGAGACTTAGTTTTACCTTAGTCAGCCGTGGCACGGATCGCCTACAAGGCTAAGGTGAATTTGCGATTGAATTCTCAGACTCGAGATTCGAGACCTTTTCGATCCCGCCGCCGTAGCAAGTATGCCACCCAGACTACCGCTCGTGCAAGCAGCACGGTGTTGCGGGGGGCGAATTTTCCCCCCCTCGACTACCCCGTCTCTGGTTTCCCTGTTCGCGGCTCTCTCGGTACAGACGCGAAGTGCCTCGATTCTCGCAAGCCTCTCAGACAACCCAGGTGCTTACCACAAGCGCATTCGCAAGGGTCGCGGTCCCTCGTCCGGCAAGGGAAAGACGTCCGGTCGCGGTCAAAAGGGTCGGAAAGCTCGTGGCACAGTCAATCCATGGTTTCAGGGTGGTCAAACGCCTTTGATCTTTAGCCATGGCCGCAAGGGATTTGAGAATCAGTGAGTTGCGCGACGTTCGCTTTTTCTCGTCGCCTTGGACCATGCTGACATCTTTTCTCCGGCTAGCATGGCCCCAGAGATGTCCATCATTAATCTCGACCGTCTCCAGCAATGGATTGACGCCGGCCGTATTGATGCGACGAAACCAATTACACCACGAGAACTTATATTATCCAAGGTCTTGGGGGGGAGGTATAAGGACGGCATCAAGTTGCTCGCTCGTGGGAAGGAAACACTGAAAACACCCGTCGAGATTACCGTATCGCGCGCCTCAGCTGAGGCCATTCAAGCAATCGAGGCTGCGGGGGGCAAGATCACGACAAGATTTTACACAAGAGAATCACTGAGGCGACTGGTCAAGGGCGAGACTGCGCATACGAATAAGCCGCTACCGGTTGGCCCTGAGCACATCAAGTCGGTTTTGGAGCAGGTGAGGCAATCGGAGAAGCACCTCTACCGGCTGCCCGACCCGACAAGCCGTTGGGACATCGAGTACTATCGTGACCCCGCCCACAGGGGGTACTTGAGCCATATGCTCAAGGAGGGTGAGTCTCCTAGCTTGTACTTCAGGGTACCAGGAGAGAAGGCCTTCAAAGCCAAGTCCAAGACCACGGCGGAAGACAAGGCGGACCCCAAGCTGTTCTAGAACCGTTGTACACTATTTTGGCATCCTAGAGTTCTCCTGTACAATACAATTCCACAAACTAAAGTTTAACGGACGAAACCTTCGAGCTGCGGCCGGCCAGGACCAACGTTCGTGGCCCGGTCGGGGCGCGCGCAGTGGCTGGTTTGGTTTTGAGACGGCTCGGCAAAATCCGCTGGCGAGCTACCCTGGTCTGCAGCAGGCGGGAGGCGGGAGGCGGGACCTGGAGCTGCTCCTCGTCGTCTTGATCATGTCCACCTGATTGCGTAGTGACCTGCTCTCCTTCCGACGCAATCGATTGCGACTGCCTTGATGCGCTCGCTCGGTATTGACCGATTTGATAATTGGACTCGACTTAATATGGTATTCCTCTGCGATCACTTCACTTGCCTTCCTCCAATCTAATTCGCAACCCCTGATTACGAGTCGCTTACGACACTGGTCACCTCCCTCCCCATCGCAGCTCTTGGATACCCTTAGCCGCCGAGAGCCGTTTGGTCTCTCGCCCCGCCATTATATTGACATTTCATCGTCTCACCTCTGCTCATTAGTATCCCTGTCGGGTATAATCATCGAACACATAGCTCTGCAACTTTCGTTTCCCCACGATGTCTTTGTTCGGCAGCTCCCCGCCCGAAGAGGCAGCAGCAGACGTCCGGCCCAGCAACTTCACCGACAGCAGAGCATCTCTCTTTGAAGATGAACCACCAATGACGAAATCCACTACCAGTGCACTCTTCGCCGATGACGATAGCAGCCCTTCCACGCCGTGGGACCTACCGACACCGCGCAAGCAGCAGAGTCGCGGCGATCTCATCCGCAGTTTGCTTCAACCATCCGACGTTCCGGATGCCTACATTGAGATATTTGATGCCGTTCTCCGCGAGGATGGAGACGGCAGCCGAGTCACTTCGGGTGGGGTTGCGCGGACGCTGGCAGCCGCGAAGCTGGGCGCGGATGAGCAGGCGCGTATCATGGGCATCCTTACCCCAGCGGGTGGCGGGGATATCACACTGGGCAGGAACGAGTTCAATGTCCTCCTCGCTTTGATTGGTCTCGCGCAAGAGGGCGAGGGCGTCACACTCGACGGCGTCGACGAGCGCCGACGAAGTAAGTTCACTTGCAATTGCGATCTTTATCTTATCTGCCCAATCTCATCGCTCAATCTCTGTCGCAACTCGAGCTTGGGTGGGTCCTCTTCCGCTGCCTCGGGAGCTAACCTCGTTGTGTCGCCAACTCCCAGATCTCCCTCAGCCTAAGCTGCCCGGCCTAGTCGAGAGCCCTCCATCTCAACTTAACTTCTCCGATTTGGCCGCGAAACCACCCCAGCGACCAATCACGCCGCCGAAACCGCCCAGGTCCGCCCCGGTCACATCCTCTCCGAAACAACCGCGCACTTTCGCGAAGACTTCAATGGAGTACCCCGAGGACCCGTGGAACACGCCTGACGTGCACAAGAACCACAACCACGCGCCGGATCCGCCCAGACCGAACCCAGTTAACATTCCGGCCCCTACGACAGATGTGAATGGGAACGGGAATGGCGCTGGCAACGGATCCTACGGCTCGAGCCCCCAGACCACCTTACCAGGACGCACGACATCGTCGATTACGACTGGAACGATCATTTCGAATCCCGGATCGATTCGACAGACGGTCGCCCCGGCGCCTGAAAACACCGGCACTTGGGCATACTTCGACGGTAATTCCCCGAGTATATCCACAGCGGCGGCTACTGGCTTCGGCGATCCGGTCACCAACCCCATTGCCAGCCCGTTTGGGGGGTTAACAAGTCCCCGAGATCCCAGCGGTGGTCTTCCGCCCGCTCAAAATCCGATCAGGACTATCGGAGGCGGGCGGACAGGAAATGCCATCCAAGAGACCGTTTTGGTGACGCTCATGCCGGAGAAAGAAGGAATATTTTTCTTTCAACACCACAATTACGAAGTCACGAGCTCGAGGAGAAGCACGAAAGTTATCCGGCGTTACAGCGACTTTGTATGGCTTCTGGACTGTCTTCACAAGCGGTATCCCTTCAGAGTACTGCCACTTTTGCCCCCGAAACGAGTTGCCGGTTAGTGTCTTCTAGGTTTTGCAGCAGGGAGGTTTTGCTCAACTTTTCTCAGTCAACGGAAATCACCTTTCGAACGATGGTGCCTTTATCGAGAAGCGTCGCCGAGGTTTGGCTAGGTTCCTCAACGCTCTAGTCCGGCACCCAGTTCTTGGACAGGAGCAGCTTGTTATTATGTTCATGACTGTGCCGACGGTAAGCAGAGCGCTCTTCTTGACCATTTGAGCTGATGCTGATAATGAACCAGGAACTTTCTGTCTGGCGTAAACAGGCCACCATCTCCGTCCAGGATGAATTCACAGGCAGACCTCTGCCTCCAGGACTCGAGGACTCCTTGTCCCCCGCACTCGAGGAGCTATTTGCTCGCACCCGTCTCGGTGTTCGACGCAGCTCAGAGCTTTACATCAATGTCTGCAATATCATGGATCGTTTAGTCAAGCGTTCCGAGGGCGTGGCTGCTGATCACGCACGTATTGGGCTCTCATTGACATCTTTGATCGAGGCTAGCAATGATACATACGCAACGGACACAAATGATGTTCCTTTGTTGAATGACGGGCTACAAGCGATGAGCACCCACCTTCGGACGGGACAAAGCCTGATGGAGGATGAGGCGCGCGCATGGGATGAAGGGGTTCTCGAGGACCTCAAGCGTCAGCGAGACGCGCTTGTCAGTCTGCGCGATCTCTTCGATCGCAAGGAGAGACTTGACAAGGATAATATCCCATACCTTGAAAGGCGCATCGCTGCCAACGAGTCCAAACTTTCCTCGCTCCGCGCTAAGCCAGAAGGACTGGTCAAACCTGGAGAGATCGAGAAGGTTGTGGAAGCCATCATCAAGGTAATCTGCCCTTATCCCTGCCTCTCCGCGGCTCTCTAACACCAATCAATAGGATAAGGAGTCCATTGTCAACCAACACAATCGCTCGATTTTCGTCAAGGAATGCATCCGCGACGAGCTAGTCTACTTCCAGCACACCCAGTATAACGTTTCCAGGTGGTGCCAGGACTGGGCGCAGGAGCGGGTCAAGTATTCGGAAATGCTGGCCGACAACTGGCGCCGTTTGCTTGATGACCTTGAAGGTATGCCGCTCGGGGATTAGGTGGTCACGCGAGGGGGTCGACTCAGGATAAGAAGTTGTGTCAGAAGGGAGTGGAACAACCCGGTCGCCCCTAGGAACAACATCACTGGTGGCGCTGGTGATTCGGAAGAAAACTCGTAAGTCAACTCGGGCAGTGTCAGCCCTACAAACGCCGGAAATACCCACCGCACGGTGACTTTGATTGGATTTACTTGGCTCGTCCGGGTCGAATCAAAGAGCCCTGAAGGACCTGCTCCTGTTTTGGAGTAGGTTGGTGATCATAATACAGCGAGGCTTCAGGGAGCGGACGGCACAGCTGAGCCCGGGAATGAATATCCTTCTGCTTTATTCCTGCTGGTTTAGAGGTGTGTAAGAGGCGGGTATGTACAACTACATAGCAGGGACACTGCGTGTACCGCGATACCCTTCATCAGTTTGTCACGGTTTTTGCTTGCCTTCAGACTGTTTACTACATAAATAGCATTCGGGGCCTGTTAGTACAGTAAGGGGACACTTCGTGCGATTCTCATCGGTATTGGTGTTGCAAGGTTAAGGTTGTATCGTGACCTAAACTCTGAATTGATTGCGAGGGTGTTGATCGGGCTAGGCCACAAAATTGTTAAGGGCGCCAAGCCCCTCCTCCCAATCCACACACCGATGGCTGGTTGGGGGCGATGAAGAGGGGGCAGCTGCAAACCTTGACCCCGCCAGAACGCCCATGACGTTTTTCAGCCTCGACTAGATTTAGGTTCTCCGCCTGGACCTCGCGTGCCTTGGGTTCCCTCTCGATCGTTCCCCAAACAGCCGTTACCTACGGAGCAGAAACGTCTGCGCTCCATCTTTCGGGCTTCTCAAAGCGGTTGTCCCTTGACGCTACAGCCCAAAACCACTCAGCACGTCATCGGTGACCACGTAGGCACCAACCTCTTTCCCCCGACCGCCATTCACCCTCTCCGATTTACGTCCGACCAACCGAGGCACATATTGTACCTTTTAGCCCATCGGGGAGGTTTTCTTTTTGGATAGTATTGGAGTTTTGGATATAAGGACAAGAGCGCTCAACGCTGAGGACGGACGAAAGAGACTAGAGGAGATTCATCGTCGATCTAACTCCTCATTGTAGCCCGCTCGATCACGATCCAACCGGACGACGGTCGCAATGCCTTCAACTACGATTAAACGCGAGCTGACATCCCAGTTTGTGACGGTCACAAAGGCTTCGAAAGAGAACGCCGCAAACGTAGGCCCGTCCATTCGCCCCGTTGCACTGCGTGCTTTTTCTGTTTCGGCCCGATACGACGGGCCTTCCATCCTATCTGCCTCGTTGATCCGTGCTGACCACGACCCTGGCCATTACAGTACCTCAGAAATGCAAACTACAATCTCGATGCCGCTATCAATCTGTGAGCCTGTCTTCAGTTCAACATTCCCGTTTCACTGTGTATGCTGTCTGTGGATAAAAACGGGGCGCCGGAGCAACCGCTCATGGATACTGTGACCGGCTCATCAAGTGACACCTAGAAGCTGGAAGAGCCAGAGCGACGTTGGGCCCGAAACGAGAGTTGGCTCCCGGGACCCGCTTCACAGAAGTGCAGCGGGCGGAAGAGTTCTGGAAGAGATCGGCATTGCGATACCATGTCTCATGCTGTAATATTTGTCGCGGCAGAACAAAAACGGGCCCATCCCCCTTATTTCCCCGAGCCCGCACCGCACACAACCCCTTTCCTTCTTCTCCCTTGCCTCGCGCGCGCCATCATAAACCTCGGCCGGGTGGATGCATCCCCAGGCACGGAGAGAATGATGAAGCGAGATCTGGCTGTGACCAAACTCAATGGTTTCCCAGTGGAGCCTGGCTATCGGGGACTGTGATCCCCACTGCGTCATCGGGTGACTTTTAGCTTTTTGCCTCTTCGTCCCGTCTTTTTCGTTTGTTTCTAGGTGTGTCGAGAGAAAACAATGGCTGTTGTTGTAGACACGCAAGACACACGCGCCATGTTTGCCCGATTATTTACGGCATGCCTGCACGGCAGACCAACGCCTTCCAGCAAATCGTACCTTCCAAGTGAGGGGCTCTCTGACGCGGAAAGTGGCGGCGGCTCCTCACGTCCGTCCAAACCCAACTCTCGTCCTCCATCCGCCGATCGTGCAAGGGATTCCCCAAACCACTTTTCCCAACCCCCAATGAAACCATTCATGGGACAACCCCAAACAATCCAAGACAAACCCCCTCCCGCTCTCACCAGAGCAGACGCCGAGATGCCCAAGGCGCCGCGAAAGCTAGTGACGAGGGCCAAGTCGGCACCGCGCACCAAGCAACCGAAAAAGCACAAGTCTGTCTTGATCCTACGCCTGCGCCTGCTCTCTGGCCGGCATGCGAGGAGATTCCAATAACTGACTTGCATTTGCCCAACAGGTATTTCAATCAGGGGCAGGACGATGAGAAACCCCCGCGACAAGTACTCAATGACATGTTCAACTCTCTGCGAAGCGGTAGGATCTCCTTCCCACACGCCCCCATTGTGTTACTAACATTACGCAAGAGTCTGAGATACCTATGGAGAAAAAAGATGGGATTTCCAAGCCGAGACCCGAGAGCCCCGAGGATACCATCGGCGCGGAGTCTGTCGAGCGCTACGCACTCTCCCTCGGTTATAAGGTCGAAGCCGATTTTTCTCGTCACCTAGTTCTTTGCGAGATCGTGAATGGCGACATGGACCGGTTTTCACGACGTGGCTTTGTTGAGGGATGGCTCAGCATTCCCATCAATCACAATATGGAGGAGCATAAAACATACCTAGCGAACCGCACGAAGCAGTTGCCCACGGACCCTTCACTGTTCAAGAAAGTGTATCGCCACAGCTTCTTTGCCATGATGAACCGAAAGATAAGCACCAAAGCTCTCGACAAGGGCACGGCATTGGCCGCCTGGGCACTCTTCTTTTCCCCTTCATTGCATTGCTGGAAAACACCGAATGTCAACTGGCTCGAGGAGTGGTCGGCGTTTCTCGACGAGAAATGGCATCGTACTATTAGCAAAGACATGTGGAATCAAACCCTGGAATTTGCCGACAAGACGATGCAGGACGTCACGCTTGGTTTCTGGTCCGAGGATCAGGCGTGGCCGGGTGTCATTGATGATTTCGTCCTCTGGTGCCGCGAGAATAAGATTGTGTCATCTGGCAAACCTGAAGCTAACAGCATGGATGTTGACGAGGATTCGATCTCGTGAAGTCTCGATGCCGTCCGATAACACCCAGATACAGGACTCTACAATATTTTTTAGGCGTGGGAGTCGGGCATTCGAACGGATCATAGAACAACCAATTTGGGCCGCATGGCAGCATACGACTTACGCAATGACGACACGAAATTGGCGACAGGGACATTCACAGGGAGGACGGGTTTGCATAAGAAGCTCAGCTGTTTGTCTTTGCGGAGTGGTTAGGGTTGGGGGGGGTTCAGGTTTCGAGAGTGCTGCATACGACCGCCAGATGGATTAATTATCGAGAGTAGCGGCAATAGGACAGAGAGCCAATAGATGCAAATAGAGACACATATCCAGCGGATCATGTCGAGCTGTGGTGTTGATGCCAAGGCTGGAAGTTGAATTATGCGCGAGTCCCTATCTGGCCAGTCTAGGCCTGGTGTTGACTTTAGGTCTGCGGGTTGCATACCACGTTACATAGCACACTGGGGGCTGATGTATTTCTAAAGGTATCGCACATTGCGACGCAAACAGAGCTGGACATGGCCCAACAGCATGCATCAATGTACCGTGCATGAGTATCGGTCCGGTGAGGCGGTCATGGCGGCGTGGCGTACGAACGAGCCGAGGCCGGGGATCCTTTGCAGGAAATACCTCCGAAGAATGTCCCGGGTACCAGCCATGTGGCAACTCATGATGATGAGATGAGATGAAGGAAAAGTCCCTAGTTTTTGTGTCACCATTCTCAAAAGGATGTAAGGGTTGGTGTCTGTCGGATGAGTAGCTGGGTGGGTTACCTACACGTCCGTACTTTGCTAGCACCTCAATACCAAAGCTGTATGCCATCCATTAATATGTCTTGGAATGTGGCATTGGGCTCGGCGTGCTGGTGTGACTTTCGAAGGTCCAGTCTTTTTCTCTCCTCGTGGCTAGGTGTGGGATACCTAGGTAGGTACCTATCTTCCATGCCCATGCCGAGGCAAGTTGTGAGAGGGAAGATGTGAGCTGTGGTTGCGAGATCTAAGATGGCAGGCTTCATATCAAGGATTCAAGTATCCGTCAGAAATACTCAACAACAGTGTAGTGTTGTTGTCTCGATCTCCTTCTCTAACGTAGCCATATTCCGCTTTCCAAGATAACCCGATGTGGTCCTGTGAAATGCTAACACTTGTCTTGTCTTGGGCTTTTTAGACAGTGATCTTGGCTCTGGATAGTCGCTGTCTATGGCCCCCATCCATTTCCTCCCACCACGCATAAAAGGGGCATGTTACTACACTGAGCCTATCACAGAAAGTGAACTGGAGATGTCTCGTTTGTGATTCATGTTCCCATTCCAGGTCTTCCGTCCAGTCTATTGCGCTGTTACCGCGCTTGACGTCAAAAAGCTACCTTGCCTTGCGTCGTCAGGATGAGTTGTTGTAGTTATACACATGCTGTATCGTACATTGTACAACACACTCCGCCGTTTCCTTCCGTTCATACCATGCCATGCCATGCCCTTGCCTTTCATGCTGTCCATGGTTGATGTACACGCGCCGTTACGCCGTAATGTCTGATTCCCCTCCCTCTCTTTCTTCCCGTGTGATATCTCCCCCTTCCATCTAGCATGTTCCTATCGTCCATGAGATGAGAAAGGTAGGTATCATCCCCTTTCCATTCCACAATTACCCCCATACCCCGGGTGTCGTTGCCCGCCTCTACTCGAACGATTTCCACGGAATGTCGCCAAACTTGCTGAGCGTCTCGAGCTTGCCATCTCCCAACTTAACGCCCGCCAACCTCACCATTCGGGGATCCAATCTCAGCGTCTCTCTAAGCATGGCGTGGGTCTGGCCGGAAACATCGTAGCGCAGCACGAAGTAGTGTCCCTTGCTATGTTTCACTTGGTGACGGCTAATGGGGCGCGGCAGGCGAAAGACCCCCCAGTTTTTAATATCGCGAATCACGCCGCCGTTGCGGAGGATGATTTGGCCGGCGGAAAGGACGATTCTGATAATCCCGGGATTCTGTCAGAGGAAGGACCGGAAGGGGAAGAGGGAGGGAGAGGAACGAACTCGCGAACCTCGGCGAGGTTGCCGGGTCGGGCCTGTAGCGATTCAAATCAATTCCATTAGCATTTCCATTCTCCTTTCCTTCCTTGTTCATCTCCATCTCCTTCCTCCCCTCGGCAATTGCGTACGCACGGCGCAAGAAAACAGAAAGTAACTTACAATTCCAATAATCTCATACAGCATCTTCGTAAACTCAATTGCAGTGAAGCAACCCGAGGAAAAGGGACGAGGACGACGACGACAGCAATGACAAATGACCCCGGAAATTTTACTTCGTAGCCGGCGCGCCCCAAAATGCCAAAAGCCAAAAAGCCAAGGCCAAGCCAAAAGTCAAAAGATTCTGCCGAAATGAACATGGGGGTGTGGCTTCACCGCCTTGTCGTTTTTGATTTTCCAGCCGTGCAGCTCGTGCCCCACTTTAAGTATCAGCATGTCATCTCATCACATAACTACGAAGTATCGCATGGGGCATCTCACCACATAGACTTGCTTGACAGACAGGACAGGGAAGGGACAAGAAGAGATAAGAAGGAAGAGAAGAGATAAGAAGGAAGAGAAGAGATGAGAAGGAAGCAAGCTAGCAAGCAAACAGGAATGTTCAAAGCCTTGTCAACTGGTCTTTTTCTTTTTCATTCCAAGTGCAGTGCAGTGCAGTGCAAGACTTGCCGTCATTTGATTGCAGCTGTTCAAGTCACACCCCCATTAACACTCATCAAGTGACACTTACACCCTTCTTGGGTACAAGATTGCTAAAGGAGGCCTTGCTCAACTAACCATGGTTTTGTGCTGCATTAAATAGCTAGACGGATGCTTCACGTCGTGGCATTGCATTTCTCACCAAGTACTTCATAACTGGTGAAAAGGCCTTGTGTATTTGCCCTCCCCCCGGAGTTGCCTACGTGCCACCACCTCCTCGAAGCTGACTTCAAATATCACCCATGACATTAAACTACAATACTATGAACGCTCAGGTGAGAATCTATATCGGAAAAGACCGAATCGCTTCCCTCCCAAACCCATTACGTTCCACTCAAAGCACACAAATGAACTCGCGCCAACGCCCCCCCCTTATCCCGTCCGTCCAATCCTCTCTTACCATGTCCACAATCTGCTCAATGATCTGGCTCCTCTAGTGACTCTTTCAGACTCCCCTCGAAAGGAAAGGATCCAAACAAGTCCCAAACAAAAAACAAGCCAACCCCAGGAAAAAGCCAAATCCCAGCGAGCCCAAGCCAAGAAGCATGCCGTTGGGTATACACGTACGAAGGTAGTCGGGACAGCTCCAAGCTCAGAACAAAGAACGACCGTGCGGGAAAACAAACGGCAGAGTGTTATACTACAAAATGAACCCCCCTCGTGGAACAACGCAGGGGGGGCAGACGCCGAGAAGAGAAAGGAGGAAAACGAGTCGTGGCGGGATAGTGCAGTCGGCAAAATCTACTCGGATTCTTCGGACGCGTCTGCGTTGGGGAGAACGGGTGAATTCATCGCTTTCCAAACACTTTCAACATAGTTCCTACAAGGGAGTCAGTGGCGGATCCAGACGAAACAGGAGAAACAAAAACTTACGGGCTCGCCTTCTGCAACTTCACCCCCTTCTTCTTGACAAAAGCCAAGAAGCGTCTCTTGGTTCTCTCGCGCTTAAAATGCGCAAGCACATCGCCACGGTAAGTGACCCCCTTGATCGGCTTGGTGCCAATGATGATCTTTTGGTAGTTGGTAGCAAAGGTAACCGTTGTCAGCTCCGTCAGACGCAGGTGGAAGTCGATGGGCTCCTTGTACACACCCCAGGAGACCTTGTGGCTGCGCACACTGCGGAGGACCTGGTGCTCAAACATGTTGACTTGGCTGCCACCGTCAGCCTTATCGACCCAGTGCCAGTACTGGGTTACCGATGTGCCGCTGGATTGGTCGCGCGTCTTGACTTGGTAGACGCGCCAGTCAACTTGCATGACGTTGTCCTCGCTGTATGAATCTGATGTTGTATAGCCCTCGTATTCTAAATCCTCAGCGCGGGCCGGCTCAAATTGCTGCTGCTCCAATCGCGGCTTCTTGCTTTCACGCGTCGTGGACGTGTCGGGCTTGAGCTCCAGGCTGGCCTTGACACGGTCCACGGGACTACGTGGTTCGCGGCGCGACGAGCGAGGACGGCTCGGTCCGGCTTCCGTTGACGGGCTGGCTTTTGGCGTAGCATGAGGGGCCTTGCGTTTACCCCTTGTCGTGATTTTCTTGGACCCCTCGGGGGTGCCCTTGTCAGATGCCCGGTAGCCTGATGGCCGTCCGATATTGCCAAAGCCACTCTTGGTGCGAAGGGCCGTGACCTTGGGATCATGGTAGAACCCAGAGAGGGTTTTGGCAAGGTTGAAGCCGTCGCCCTCTTCGAGGCAGAGTTCGTGCAGTCGCTGGCGCAACCATTGTGTCGGCGTGACGTCGATGTTGAACTTCCCCAACTCTTCGATGACCTGGGCCATTCGATAGAGTGTATCGTAATTGACGAGTTGCTTGTTAATGTACGATTTACCAATAATCTGATAAGGGCATATCTCGCCCTCGTCGAGAAACTTCATGATTATTTTACCGCGGTTTACCTGGCGGTTCGCCATAAACTTGCTGGATGGTGGACCAGATCCCGAGGCCACATGTTCGTCGTACTTGTCCTTCCACTCCTGCAGTTTCGGCCCAATAATCTCCTCGATGGGCAGCCAGTCTTCCTCCCAGTATGGGTGCTTTGGGTCTATCTTGGCCAGCGGCACATCACGCATGCAAGGAGGATGGGTAAACTTGACACCGTCGTCTCGCAAAACCAGAGTCTCCTTGTTGATGGGCCCGAGGTGGGTATCTTCCTCGTCAGCATCCGGGGCCGGGCTCCCAGAAAGCGGCGTCATGGTGCTGGGTGTGCGTGAGCCCTGTTTCTTCACCTCCGAAGTCAATTTCCGAGTGAGAAGCTTCTCGGCCGCCTTCTTCTCAGACGGGGCCTCGGTCATGTCCATTTCGTCCGCCACCCCGCCTATATTTGACTTTCTAGTGTTGTGGTTGCTGGGATTGGCTACCGGAAAGCCAGCGGCTGGTTGTGAACTCTGTTTCGCGTGAACAGCAAGGCTTTTTCGGGGTGATTTGTTTAAACCCGCCGCTTCGCTGCTCATGCTGAGGCGTGATTTGGGGCGCGGTTGAAGGTTGCAGCCCTGTCTGTTCCACTCGCAGTTTCCGCATCGCGGGAAGTCGCCACCGCCTAGGAGGATACACTCTTGGAAGGGGCCCATAGCCTTTGCACAAGTTTGACAGGGATGGGTCTGTACCTCGCCGGTCGCTTGAATGAAACAACTGAGCCACTTGGCACCCTTGACGTCAGATGGCTCATAGACAGACGCCAAAGTATCCTCGTTGAACTTCCTCCCAGTGCGGATTTGGACGTGCCGCTTGATAGGGAGACTCAGCACAGTCTTGGTCCAGTGGTTGTCCAACTTAATACACCTCAGCCGTCCAACATACTTGCCCGTTCCATCCATCACGACGACCTTGCTCGCAGGATCTTTAGTATCCGCTGAGTCTGGTGCGGGTTCTGGCTGATCTGCCTCCGCGAGTTGCTCAGGCTCCTCGGTTGCCTGGGGTGGTACTGCACTTTCCGGCTGGGCTTGCTGGGCGGGTTTCTTGGACACTTCAACTTCTTCTGGTGTCTTGTCATCAACTTGCCGATGTTCTTTGGGGGTTTCGGCGGACTTTTGCGCATCGGGCTGCTCGGGGTTCTTGGATTGCTCAGCCTGATAGGGCTTCTCGGGCTCTCCAGGTTGAACAAGTTCCCGCTCTTGCTCGGGCTCCTTTGATTCCCCAGGTTGCTTCGGATCCTTTGGCTCTTCAGATTGCTTCGGTTCCTCGACTGGTTTCGGCTGTTCAATTTCCATGCTTTGCGATGTCTGCTCCGGTGTGTCGTTTTCGGGACTGTCAATTTGCATACTCTCTGACAGGCTCGACGACTCATCCAGTTCGAGGTGTCGTTTGAGTTCTCTGGGCTCTGCGGTTGACTCCGATGGCCCCGATGGCTCTGACGGCCCCAATGGCTCTGGTTGCTCCGATGGCTCCGATGGCTCGCGTGTCTCCGGCTGCGGAGACTCAACAGGCGACATTGGCTGTGTCTGATCCTGTTGTGACAGCTCCAAATCAAGTGGGAGCTCTGGCTCCGACAGCGGCGTGGATAGCTGTGAGCTGAGCGACATGGAAACTGACTGTGTCTCTGCCGCTGCGAGTGTCTCCCCAGGCTCTCCAATAACATCGATGCCGCCTGAATCATCAATGCTAGGAATGGCTTCGGTTGGGATAGCTTCGGCTGGCGTGGCTTCGGCTGGAATCGCTTCGGTTGGAATAGCTTCGATTGGCATAGCTTCAGTTGGCATAGCTCCTGTTGGCTTAGCTTCGGTTGGCATAGCTTCGGCCGGAATGGCTTCGGCCGGAATGGCTTCAGCCATGGGCAGATCCTCCATAATCTGATCCTCGTCATAACTCGGATCCGTGGTAGGGCTGATAGTCGCGTCGTCAGACTCGGCGTTGTCACCGTTCTGAGGAGCCCCGATCTGGGTGCCATTGACATTTGCGTCCTCGTCGCCATTGAAAACTCCGTTACCAGCAGCGTCGTCATAGTTGCCGCTCTTCGTAGTGCGGACCGGCATGTCGCTTGTATGGGCGTTTGACTCCATGGTGCCGGCAAGACGGTATCGCACAAACATTTCGCGCTTCTCCTCGTCATCTTTGGTGCGTTGGTGAGCAAAAGTAGCCCGTTCGTCCTCCATCTTGCGGTTCAGGTCCTGTAGACTGTCCTCGATGGCGGCGGTTTCCCCATCCATCTCGGTGACCTCTCTGTCGATGGCCTTGAGCTTCTCGAGCAGCTGAAGGCGCTCTGCGACGAGTTGTGCTCGCGAATTCTGGAGGCTGAGTTGCGTGTGGTTGAGATGTTTGCGCTGTGTCTCGTACTTGGTTTCCAGCTTTCGGTCCTCCTCCAATCTCCAGCTGCGCATCGAGGCCCAGTACTTGGCCTCAATATCGTCCCATAATGCCGGATTGCTGGTGTCATAGTCACCCGGGCCCTCGTCCCCCTTCATGATTGAGGTAGCCAGCGTGGCCGAGGCTGGCTGGGTGTTGCGGTGTGAAAGGTAGAGAGTTGAGGGTAAGAGGAGGGTGGGAGGTGAAAGGCAAGAGATTGGGCACGTCGAAATCCCCGTGTGAAATGAGAGAGGGGTAGAGAGTTAGGAATTTATTTAGTGAGACTCGGCGCGAACCGGTTCGCGAAGCCGTCGAATTGTGTCCATTCAACCTTGTCTCGGCGTTTGTGTTCCTGTCGACGGGGCAATGTGCCCGGCTCAAAATGTTGGCCTGGGACTTGATGAACCAGGGTTGGTGAGCCCAAGGCTGGCTGAATGATCAGGCGCGTGACCGGGACCAAGATCCGCGGTCTCCCGGGCAGATAAAGGACAGCACTGCGTGCCCTGTCTTCTCTGCACAAAGCCCTTGATGAGTTGAGCTTGGTGTTGGATTGGATGCGCGAGGTGAGTGCGATGGGTGAGTGGAAGGTGCGAGGCGCGCTTCCTATGTGCAAGCTCGGGGTGTGCTGACTTGTGACTGGTGAAAATGGCGACGGGATGTGTTCGGCTGCCGTGACTTGATAAAATGAGCACCCCCAACACTGAATTGAGGCGCCACACCTAGTTGCGGTATTTAAACGCCTACGGCGTCAGTCGAATCCGATAACCTGCAGTCTCCTCAAACTGATGAGCAAGGCTACTTTGTTGGACTCTGCTCCGTAAAAGTGGATGCAGAAGTTATCCTGGATTGCTTGACGTTGCGGCAGAACCACCAAGTTGGGAGCTGCATGTGTGGTGGGCCTTGGATACCCCTAGAAACTCGCTACGGCACAGTGGCCTGTGCAAATGCCCAGAACCTGAGGTGGCACTAAACCTCCAATTATCGCCTGACCAACACGCATTCAATCTTAGACGCCGAGGCAACAGGTTTTGATAAACACTGATAACTACGTAGTTACTATGGTTGTCATATCTCAAAAATGCAGCTAAACTGTATTACTAAAGTTGTAGGAACAAGCCGTCCGAACTTCTAAACCACCTCATCCCTCCCCCTGCCACGTGTTTTCTACCCGTCTCCGGAGTAGGTATTGACTGATAAGCCCTGCCCGCTGACGCCCTTGCTAACGCCCATGAATAAAACACAAATCGATACGCTGATGCCTGACAAAAAGAAGGGGTCGTGTCGAAAATTTTTGTCGGGATGCAAATCTGCTGACCCTATACTCCAGCAGAGGAACCGCCTCCAGAAACTTCATATATGCCTTCAACCCGAACTCAATATCTAGAATGGCGGTTTGGACTGGGTGAGTAGGAATGGTCATAGGCACTTGATTGGCCAAAGGGCTCATCGTTGTAGACCGTGGCCCGGCGTTCCTCCTCGGGAAGGAGTTCCTTGACCTCCCAGTTGTTCATCCGAGTGCCGACAGAGAACTCCAAATCTTCCTTGGTGATTGAGTCCCAGTACTTGTACACCATCATGACGGCCAACAGGTTGCATGTTGTGGCAAAGAAGAGGCCATCAACATAATGGCTGACAGAGTTGCAGATCGGGGCACTGAGTGCGTATAGGATGACCTGTCCGATGATGAAGAAAAGAATGCCAAAAGCGATATCGCCCAGGGGCCATCGGTCTTGAAGCGTCCGGGTGACGAGGAGTATCTGCAACGCCACATACACGAAGAGCTGCACCGCGTTCAGCAGGTAGAGCACAACGAATAGTCCAATAGTGTTGGTGGGTCCAAGTCCAGCCCATGCCTTGAAAGTGGCTATAGATACCAGGAACGTGATAACGAACGCCGCCGCCGAGCAGAGGCGCATCATCCAGAGGGACAGCGGTGTCCCGTCCTCGTAAAGTTGAAACCCAACGAAGCCGTTGATCATCAAGCAAGTGACGAGGGCTGACGCGAGACCACTTTGGATAGCGACAAAGTATGCGTAGGCGCCTGAGCCTGGGGGGACGACTCCGGCATCAACGCAGAGAGACAGAAAGGTGAGGAGCATGTAGAGGTAGAAGAAGGATGTGATCTCCTTTCGGCCTGTTGGAATCAATCGCCGTCAGTTTAAACCGCCCATCGCCGCGCTCCGTCACAAGTCTCGAGAGTACCCACCAACTGCCGTAAACTTTCCCCGGACGTGGAGAACCATAACCACCGTCATGACCAGTGCAACGATATGCATGGCGCTGGCCGCACCTTGGAAGATGATCGTGTTGGCCAGTTCGATATTGCGCGCGAAGCAATCGGGCTCAATTCCTACGCCACCTGGCATCGATGTAAATGGGCCTATTGACGAGCATAGTGGCAGCGGCGCCATGCGACATAGGTCGTTGAAGTCGCCGAACCCCATGGCTGCGAGATGAGGGGCGTCAATCGGGTGGCGTGCTCTAGAAGACCGGACTCGACGAGGTGGCGGCAGGGGGACGGCTACCGCACCGAGGAAAGGTGTCGCGATCGTAGGATTCGACGGTGAGGAGCTCAACACACTATGACCGGCGAGTGCGAAAGTCGAGGTTGCGGAGGGAAGGAAATAGTTGTTGGCTTGGATAGTGGCCGAATACGAATCAAACTGGACAGGGCCACTTGTCTCACTCGTATCCAGCGCGATCCTGGTTGACAATGGCGCCGGCCTGGTGATGCGACCCTTTGGAAGGTGAAAAAATCAGGTCGCTGAGCGAGGGGCAGGAAATCGGGGCCGAGTCGTTATCAAGGACACAAAACGAAGGTGGGATGAGCTATCAGCGAATGTGTGACCCGGGTGGTCGTGGCACGTCCAGCGGTTGGTTGTGACGTGAGGAGGCTCGTCAGGGAGATCCTGCGTTGCCGTGGAAAAACCAGGAGTGGGCATGCATCGCATCAAAAGCGTCTCGCCTAATTAGCCTGATCGGGATTGCGCATGACTATTGGCTCGGCAAGACCCGCGTCAGAACGGTCCTTCGCTAATTTTGGCTAGCGGTTTTCCTCTGCGCCAGGACCCGTTGAAGACTTGGACCTTCAATCTCTGCACCGAACAGCTTGCGAGTCAGAAACATGTTGGCGCTCAGTTATCAGACTATTCCCAAGTATTGCGTTTGCTACGTTGCTGTTTCACCTTGTATCCTCATGCCTGGTGAATGTTTGTTGCCTGTCTCGGATGGGTCCACAGATTTTCCTTGGCGGATCTGTCCTCGTGCAGCTTGAAAGGGGCAATGCAACTTCCTCATTTACAACCAACTGGAAACGAAATTCGCACAGCTCATTGTTCTTCATGATGTTTCTAGGCACTCAAAGCCATCTTCATGATTGGGACATACACTGATTGCATCGATTCCCGATATGTTTGATACCTACCAGACATGTGCCTAGGCTCTCAGAGTCGCCATGAGATCTCACCGCTGAACCCAAGGCAACTATATCTAAGGCCGAACTGGCGAATCAGGTGTGAGCTCATCTGCTGCTCCTCCCAATGGTATCGTCAGGCCGAAAAGTCGCAAGCTAGAAATCATTACAGGCTCATGTGACACGGGACATGGACTGTCACAGCGACTTCATTGACACTTGTCCGATGGGATATCCATGTTCTGTGTCTGGAACCGCCTACGGTTGAGAGTTTTCAATAAAGAGTTATATTTCATCCTTTATATCAACTCTGATTATCGCGGGTGTCCTAGCAGCAGGAGACTGATCACAGTACCCAGCAGGGCGCTACAACATGCGCCACGTATTGAAGGGTCTCGGACTATCCAGTCTTCTGTCCTGGCAGTGTGCACAGTTGCAGTCCCCGAGCGTTGATATGGAGAGTTGTTCACGTTATCTACCTAGTTAGACTATCTATCACAAACGCCACCCACACCTTCACAATCGGTCCAGTCGGGCAAACAATCTCTCCGGGGTGAGTTGTAAAATAATCAGCGGGCCAACTCCCTGACATCGAGCGGTGGGATTTCAGACGATAAATAGGCGAGCTTCTAGAATCGACTGATTTCAGGTTTCTAACCCCCGCTCAATTGTGATGATTCCGAGGTAGGTGTATGATATATACGACGACAGGTTTCGACTCCGACTCCGGTTGCGATAGTTGGCCACTCTCTGGAATGGTATAAAGTAGCATTCCCAAACTCACACCATGACCACGATTAGAGTGCTTTTCCCTCAACCCATCGTTTTATCTCCCATGACCTGATAAATCCATGTCTGGTGCATTCGTCAAACATAATACTGCTCCGACCTCCTCAACATGACTCCTCCAACCACTACACCTCCTCCGTCGTACTCCGAGGCCTGTGCTACAACAGCAAAGCAGCTAGACGCCAGCCTACAACCAGCATCAGATTGCGGATCTAGGGAGGTGGTATCTGCCCTAGAGAGAAGCACAGTTTTGGTCGCCGGAGCTGCTGGCCTCGTTGGCACCCAGTTACTACATCGGCTCCTCTCTCCGCCCTTTGAGGCCGCTGTGAAGCAGGTGATTGCGATTATTCGAGCAACAAATTCCAGGGAGGCCGCTGATAAACTGCCGGAATTTCTCAAATTCGAAACTTTCTACAAGCACCCATCTTCAGCAGCTGCTAAGCTAATCGTCCTCTACGGGGACTGCTCGAAACCCAATCTCGGTCTTGATGATGACGATCTCAAAACGGCACAGCAGGCTACTATTGTTATCAATGCGGCAGCAGACACGCGTTTTATGCGTCCGCTCTCTGATGCGCTCAGTGGTGTGGTGAGAACCCCCTTTAACATCTGAGTGAAAGTCGATGACTAACGTTGACTTGTGCATATAATCAGACCGATATCTCATACATGACAAGCCGATTCTCTCTTACAGCCCCCAACGTAAAGACTCATATTCACCTATCCACCACCTTTGTCGGCTGGATACTCGAAAACGGCTCGACAGTCTACGAGGATGCCCATATATCCCAACCTGAAGCCACATGCACCCAGCATGAACATGAAACCCACGCCAACACTTACCTCCAAGCCAAAGCGCTCGGAGAGCGCTGTGTCAACTCTCTTTTGCAGCCGCAGCTAGGTCAGCCCTGTCACGGCAAGGCTGTTCGGATTTTACGTCTCGGTATTCTCGGACCAGCTTTGAGCTTCCCTCGGCCGGGATGGGGCGTTCAGTTTAATAGCTCACCTATCTCGGCGCTAATCGCTATGGAAAAAGTCTCTTCGGGGGCATTGGATTTATTTGTGCCCAAAAATGCGGTTCTTGATGGTAAGCCTATCAACGAAGCATGGGAGCACCAGACACAGCCCGAGTTTATGGGACTCAATCCTGAGTTGACGCCAAGTAGAAGGAAAAGGCCCCATATTGGAAGCTAGTTGTTGAGAATATTCTAATACATACAGAACCCAAACTGACAAACATGAAACACAGTCCTCCCCGTCGATCTCGCCGTAAACCAGATCCTCGCCCTCACCGCTGCAGCCCATCGCACCCACCACCTCCCTTCTAGCAACCCTGCCCATCCCGCCCACACAGACAATCCTGTAAATCGCCACAATATCGCCATTCCTTGCTACAATATCGCCAGCGGCATGTCCGTATCCCAACAGGTGCGTGTTCGCGAAATCGCTGGGACGGAGGTATCTTCGGAACACAAGCTCGACCGACCCTTCATTCCGAGTATTAGAATGCTGGAGGTGTATAGCCCGTTTATTGAAAAGGTGTTGAAGTTTGATACCGTGAGGGTTCATCGGGTTTTGGACATTTCACCTATGCCCTTGGAGGAGGAGGAGAGCGAGGCGCCAACGGGGGATAAGCCAAATGCACCGGAAATGAAGGGAGATGCCAACATGAATTCGGAGACACTCGCCACGGAAATTGTGAGCATGAACCTTGACTCTCCTTCCACGAATCTCAGAACTCACACCCAGACTCACAACACAAACCGCATGCACCACCCCGGAAATCTCTCACCGTCATGGTCCGACCCCGCCATAGACTGCGGTGATCTCCAAGTGAATTGCGCAAAGGCCATTGCCGCGGTGGGCGGCTGGGCGGGATATTTACGCAGTGCAAGGGACGAAATGGAGAAGCGATTACAACATGCACATGATGAGCATGAATCTGAATCTCATGACATGGATGGGAAGGCAACTATGAACATGGCCATGGACAGGAAGTGGGAGAAGTATGTTGACTGAACTGACTGACTGATATGGAGCGGGGTACGAGTCAATATCTTAGCTATCAAATTCTGTGCTGTGCTGTGCTGTTGAGTTGATGGGGAAATGCATTTCGAGTTGGGTCTGATAAGAGAGAGAGACTTTGAAGCGGTTGAGAGCAGACTAGTTGCTGCTGCTGATACCAGACATGAGTGGACATGGGGATTTTAAATGATAGGATCCAATCAGCAAGGCTGTACGACTGCACGTGGGAGATCCGGGCTTGGGCGGGGTTAAGTCATGATCAAATGCTTTCTTTGGGCTCTAGGTCAACAGCGTATAGGTATCATGGCCGCCCTGGTGAGAATATTGGGTGAGAGTCTATTGATAGGTTGATATCAATCAAGACAGCAAACAAACCTGCCTACCTACCTGTCTACCTACTGTCCGCTTCTAGTCATCGCTGAAGAGTTTGAGTGTAAGGCCTCGTCACATGGTAGTGAGATCAGACTCCCTCAATTTTCACATCGAGTCGGGGGCTTAATCTTCTCGAGGCCTTCCGCTTCCTTATCACGCTCTTCCTTTCTGGCCTGGGAAATGCCCTTACGGATTCGCATTCGGGGGGCTAAACATAGGCATACTTACTGCTCCAATGTCCCGCGCGGAAACTTTCAGGGGTTGGATTGTACACTCTAGCCCCTAAAGACTTTCAGCGTGGAACTTGATGGAGCGTTGGTTGGGTTTTGTAGGTATTGTGGAAGGAAGGGCCGGAGAGAGAGCCATCCAAAGAGATATCAAGAAAAGATGGATAAGTAGTCACGCCTTGGTTTTATCAAGTCCCTCAGTTATCATGTTGAACAACACATAATCGGGGGCGATGGGTTATATCTTGTGAAATGTTGGTATGACTAGAAAGATATTCCATGCCTGTACTGACATTAGATCTTTCGCTGGACTGTAAAGTACCACATCAACAATCCTCAACCACTGCAACATGTCACAGCCCAAGGTGTTGGGGGACGTGTTGTGCATGTATCACGATGCACATGTGTAGTGGTTGATCCGTTCCCCATAGAGGCTGAGAAAACCAAGATGTACTGTTACGCTGGTGGTGATAATACAAAGCCAGATAACTGTCTGCCTTGATACTCAACGGTTGGTAACTCGTGAACGTCAAGGTTTTGTAAGTGCACAGTTTAGTTCACACGACAGATTTAATCCAGTCGCATCTCCACCTGTCGTTGAGCAAAGCTTTGGAAGTGTTGGTCAGTTATTTACAGATTATTTCCCATTCTTGACCCTCGGTGAAGGGATGAGCATCACACAAGTTCTCTGACAAACAACATGCGTTGCCGAGACTGCTTACCGTTCCGTTTGTCATTGCTACCACTTAATGAGATGTGGCGATGCAGTTCGCCACGAGGGCACGTAGTCAAGTGACTTCGCATCTTCAAATCATGCGCTAAGCCGGTTAAATTGTGTGTGCAACACTGGCACACCTATTGGGGTCCTTCACTGGATGCGGGCCGTCAAGAACCAGCGAGTCGGGACGATGCGCAACCCAGCCTCCGCTGAGGCAGCGTGCCATCACGGTAGAGACGCGCCGCCCGGCAAAATTGAGAGATTGTCTGTGAGCTGTCCCATAGGCTGGGTTCGGCCGCGTCACCAAGTCGGCTGATTATTGCCTTGCAAAGTCGAGATGAAGTGGACGGATATACCCGGTCGAAGCTGGGCTTCACATTGTGCGCCAGATGGTGCATGTGAGGGAAGAGTTCTGACTCGTGCTTCCAACAGTTCCCGCCTCAATCCCCAACCTCGCTGGGGAGGAAGCTGAACTATAGAGTTGGGGGTAAAGCTTTCAGCAAGGGAAAAAAAAGCTCTTCGTGGTCTTTGAAAGAGCTGAGCCGGGGGGATGCCCAGGCGCAATGGGCCGGCACAGATCTGCGACGGTGGATTAGCAGGAAGACAGGGCTCCGATGGGCGGAACAGGTTGTACCTCAGCTTGCCCGGGCTATCCCCGAGCGGACTGCACTGCTGGAAGCGCATAACGACGTTTTACCAGAAGCCTGGATTGGGTAACGGCCGTAAGTGAACAAAATCTCGCAGCTAGACATTTCTCGTTATTCCCACCGAAAACGCTTGTACTGATTGTGTGCTGCACATCCCCGTTACCCACGCTGTTAGAGACGAAGATGGGATGAAGAGCGGAGATGCCGCCGTCACGGATGACGTATGAGATCAGTGGCGTTCGCTTCCGGGCGTTTGCCGAGATTGCCGAGCTTTGGGGTTTACGGGGGTAAGTGGGCCGGAGGGGATTCGGCTTCGGCGAGTGACTTTGAAGACTTGCAGTGCGAGGCTTCTATGCGCAGTCAGTTGTCTCATGTGGACAACATGGATTTGTGGTTCTCTCATCCATAAGCCTGTGTGGCATCAAGTCCGCGCCTACTCCGAGGACGGGAGACCGATGCATGAGGACAGGTTGGAGGGTTTGACGGAACCAGGACGGGGGAGCCAACGAATGGTGATCTTGATAGCTTGAAACGTGAAGCAGATCAGGGCAACGCCCTGTGCCTGGGCCCTTGAACGATTCAGCTTTTTGGGAAATCCGTGCCCTGACCTTGGCAAGAAACTCGCACGTCAACGACTTTTCGCACTGCCCAGTCTGCCCCTCTTCCCTACTGTTTTCTCTCCCTGGCCTTGGACGGGATGTCTTGGCGGAGCTACTAAGGGCTAAGTCCTCTAGCAAGTTTGGCCCGCGGCGTCATGGACTTTTGTTTTCGGGTTTCTTCGCTCACCGCAAGCTCAGATGTCGGGTTGTTTCTATTTGGCAAGAGGCCTCGATTTGGAGCTGCTAGCGAGTGGGACGGGAGTGGGATTACCCCACCTTGGAAATGCTTGGCCTCGATATTGCGCGCAGGGATGTCCGTCGTCGCGAATACTACATCATACCACTGCGGATGCAGATCATGGCTTCTTGGTTGGAACTTTCTAGGTTCAACCTCGCTGCCATCTCAATATGTTAGTTCTGAGTTTATGCTAACGGTTTACGACGCGGCGACTTTGTTTTTTTATTGTTGCGCATACACGACACGGCCTGGTTCCCGACAACTGACTCGAAGCCCGCCAAGGCCAGCACACCTTCCAAGCTTCCATTGTCCTTTGTGCGGCCGTCCCGCGCTACACTGCTCCCGCTGCGCGTGGCCTAGCCTGTGACCATTGTGACCATTTGAGACAGTTCTCGACCCAAGGAACCACGGGCCAGCCGGTTGAAGGCCCTCTCTCGGGCCTCCCTTCGCCGCACGCTTGCGCCAGTTGCAGCAAATCGCCCTGCAAGTACGAGACCTTCCCACCGTCTGCTCGCACGCTACAGTCAGCGACAGCGACACAAACTTGGGCTTTCGCCCTCGTCCTGGGCCGTTCGGCCTACTGCCTAGCTCTGCAGGCGTTTGGTGGCGTCTCAGACTTGGGCCTGTCTCTCCTGCCCTGAAATACCGGCTGGTGGGTGCCAGCAGCGACAAACCCTGGCTCCATCTTGCTCTGCTTGATCGCCCATTCCATCCGCGATTAGCGACGGCTGTTTGGGCGTTGGATGCTGACATCGAGGCTGCTTTGTGCGACCCGGACACCGGAGGACTCGAGGGCGGGAAACACATAAACATCGGCCCATATCACAACGTACAAATAATAATTGAAGGTGTTATGAATCGGGCGCAGTAGGTTCGTGCTCTTTCCCGCTCTTGTCTTATCCCTTGTGTTTTCCTTCCGTCCCTGCCTTTAGCACCTGCCCCAAGCTCTCGGGTTGCTCTTGCCTTTCCAAAGTTGCTCTTGCTCTCGTTCTTGCTCCTCTCTTTCTTCCTTGCTCCTCAGCAATCTTCCTTCGCCCTGTGTCTCCTTTCCCTCTCCCAGCCACGGGGCAGCGCGGGGTAAGTGACCACCATGCCTGCCGGCCATGGCCCTCCGAGACCCTCACCGCGCCGCCCCACCGGGCAGGCGCCCGCACTCTTGGATACCCTCAACTTCGACAGCTGGCGCCCTGGACCTGGTGTCTCGTCACCAGCATGCTGTCGCCGGCCACACCTTGCAACCTCTGTCGGCGTATAGCATCGGCGCCTCAACCGCCCTGTACGACCTGGGCGATGCCCTGCCCTTTATGCCCGGCTGCTGTGTGTTGTCCATCTCTCGCTTTGTTCTTCTTATTCTCCCTCTCCCTCTCCCTCTTCCTGCTCCACTTGCGTTGCTCTTTCCTCTGCCCTTCATGCTGCTGCTTGCTCCTCGCTACTGCGTCTGCTGTTGCATGGGCGCATTGTCGGAATATCGCTAGCATGTCGTTCTCGTTGCGCGCCACATTTCTAACCGGCGCCGCGCCTTGTCTGCAGGTTCCGAGCACGACCGCCTTAGACCGCAGCCGTATTACGAGTCCATACACGGCTCTGTTTATTACACGCCAGGCCTAGCTGACCATCAGCCCCGCGCCGGTCCCGATCCGTCATTCCCGGCCCCGCTAATACAACCCCGCCAACGCCGGCCCCACTCCATCCACATCGTCTCCTACCCTCCAGGCTTCATCCCGCATGACTTGCGGCCCAGTCCCAGGCAGCCTCCGACCACTCCGACGAGACCGAGCGGGCCACCCAGAAACGTCATTGGAACCGACCCCCGCGAGAAAAAGAACAAGAAGGAGCAGAAAGCCGAAGAGAAGCGGCGGAAGCAAGAGGAGAAGCGCCTGAAGAAGGTCGAGGAGAAGGCGCGACGCGAGAAGGCTGACAAGAGGAGGTCTATTCGCTCGCTTCCACCCGGCGGCGACAGAGTGAGCAGAGTCTTGGGAAAGATCCTAGCAGTTTTTTCAATCACTCCAAAGTCATCGGTAAACGAGTCGATCAGCCCCCTCCCGAAAGCCAAATCCAGGCCCTCGAGTTTCATCAGCCTTGCTCGCCGACTATCTCGCTTCGAGCCGTCCGTCGCAGATCTCGTCGAAGTCAGCGCCGCCCCTGTCCAGCCGGAACCTTTACCTGAAGTTCGGACTAGCCGGGCCGACGGAGACACGGAGCAACCGGTAGAACCGGGATCCAGGATTCAACAGGCCGATTCAGAGGGACAGACAGGACAGCAGCCAGCCATGACTACGGCTGCTTTGCCGCGTCTATCCGCCTCGGGGGTTGCGAGCTCGACCAACAGGAATAGCATGATATCAATACTATCGGCTAAGCATATGATGAGCTCTTCCGTGACCGAAGTCCCGCGACCTGTCGCCTCAACAGGTGGTGTGTCCTGCTCCATCATCCTTGCCGAGCCAAACATCTTTCTCTCGGGGTTCGATCACGACGCGCAAAGAGGACAGGACGGACAGACCCCTAGTGCCTTGCTCAGGGGAAAGCTCCGGCTTGATGTGTCCAGGAGTGCTAAGCTCAAATCTGTGACACTCAAGCTGCTTGGGACCGCGAGAACGGAATGGCCCGAGGGCATCCCCCCACATAAAACCGAGCTTTACGAGGAGCAAACGCTGCGCTCGCAGTCTCTGGTATTTTTCCATGCCATGCAAGAAATTGCATGGGAGACCGAATACGGCAACCAGTGCACCTTTTCGCAGAAGAAGGTTCAGGGCCACCATGTCAACATTCGAAACTCGCTCTATTCTAATAGCTCTAACCACTCCAACACGTCACTGCATCTTCCCGGCCGATCTCGCCAGTCCAATAATCTCACAGCCAAGGAGCTTAAGCGGCTTTCTCTCCAGTCGGTCAAGTCTCGCAGTTTCGGAAAGGGGGAATCACCTCTCTCAAACCAGGTGCAAGCAAAAGGCTACAAAGTCTTTTTGCCTGGTACATATGAGTACGCCTTTGAACTCCCTATTGATCATTCGCAGCTGGAAACGACCAAGCTTCAATATGGCTCGGTACGATGGGACTTGGAAGCGGTGGTGGAACGCCACGGCGCCTTCAAGGCGAACCTCCGCGGTACAAAGGAAGTCCCAGTTGTTCGTCTGCCCGACCAGATGTCGCTCGAGATGTCAGAGCCCATTTCGATTAGCCGGCAGTGGGAGGACCAGCTCCACTACGACATAATGATATCTGGCAAGAGTTTCCCCATCGGCACCAAGATTCCAATTGCGTTCAAGCTTACTCCCTTGGCCAAGGTCCATGTTCACAAGCTCAAGGTTTTTGTCACCGAGAGCATTGAGTACTGGACAAATGACCGGCGAGTGACGCGAAAGGATGCAGGACGCAAGATTCTCTTGTTGGAGAAAACAGCAGGAAAACCGTTGGACAAGCAGTTCAATGCTAGTGACATTCGTGTCGTAATGGGGGGAGAACTACAGCCTGAGCAGCGGGAAGAGGCTCGCATGTCTGCACTCACGCGTAGGAGGATATTAGCGGAGAGGACAAACCGCGCTCCCGACCCGCTACCTGAACCAACCGAGAACCTGCTTGGAGATTTGGATTTGGGCCTAGAGTCGTTCTGGGGCAGTACAGAAATTGAGATGAACGTTCAGATCCCGACATGCGAAACCATGGCGCGCGACAAGACGTTACGGCTACACCCCGACTGCAGCTGGAAAAATGTCAACGTTTACCACTGGATCAAGGTTTGTTCGATTCTCATCTGCGATCTGTCTAGCCCGAACGCTAACTTTTGAGCAGATTGTCATGCGTATCTCGCGTGCTGACGGCGATGACCCAACGGGCAAGCGGCGACGGCATTTTGAGATTAGTATCGACAGCCCTTTCACTGTCCTGAACTGTCGCGCAACCCAGGCCAACACGTCGCTGCCTCAGTACTGCGGCCGTGATGGCCCTACACTCGAACAACAGCAACAGATGTCGTGTGGTTGTCCCGATGCTCATGTGACCGACAAGAGCCCTTCAAGCTCGTCAGCCAACTTGGATTCGGCCGACCAAGACGCCGCCAATCAACATGGCCTCGACTCCGTCATGTCCTCGGCGCTCCCCAACTATCCCAGGGCCGCTTACATTCAGTCTTCAGCTAGATCTAGCGCTGTAATCGCCCGCATTCCACAGTCTGACGGCAGCGGGGCCGACTCGGGAGTGCCAAGTCCCATGGACCGTGATCGACCCATTCACCTGTTGCGACATCCATCCTTCAACCCGCCAGCATTTGATGCCGAAGACCCACCACCACCCATTCCGGCTGACATTTTGACGCCCCCACCAAACTACGACATGATCGTTGGCACGCCTAGTGTTGACGGCCTAGCGGACTACTTTGCGAGACTCGCCGATTACGAAGGCCCTGGACAACAACGGCCGCGTCAATCTGAAGAACTCGGTATCCGGAGTGCCGAGGACCCTGATCCAGTGAGCCCAACTTCATGTTTGCCTGTCAGTGGTAATGTTGCAGCATCCGAGAGCGGTTCATTGGGCATGGCTGGTGCGGGTGGATCCCATGGAATGGACTTTCCTGTGGATGACGATTCGTCAGACACAGAGACTGAAGACCCGGCAAGGCCACACCGGCGTGGGAGAGTAAACGTTGCGAATCCACGGACACCAGGAGGACGCCTTCTCCCCAGTAGGAGCCTTGAGATTGAGCGGCCTATTATTCAGTTGGATATGACTGGGGTTCTCCGGCGGAATGGGTAGGGACTTGTTGCGCATGGATGATGGTCTTTGGGTCTTGTAAGAGCCGATACAGTTGGATAGAAGTGTTTCAGCACTGCTCTTCTTCTTGGATTGTTGTGTTGTTGGGGTCGTTTGTTCACAATGGCACAGAACAGTGTGCCACAGCACAAAAATGGCGTGGGGAAGAAAGGGTTCCAGGGTTTCTGGATTATGGCTGGGGTGGTGCATTGTCGGCATAGCGCAGGATTGGCGGCGGCGAAATGATGGCTTCGTGTACAAAGTCATTGCTACTCATTGCATGGCGTTTGGGAGGGAGGGGGGTTTCTCTATGGAATCCAGAATGATACCATCACAATCTTACTGTTACCTACCTCCTCGGGGGGCTGCCTGATGCGTTGTAAGTGAGGCAAACTGCAGGCTCGGATGCGCCTCGACGGTCTAGACTCGGCTTAGGCATCCAACCATCTCCACGTTTCTCAACAAGCTGCAAACTCACTGCTGATATATGACGTAGTTTTGTGATTCGCTGAATGTGAAACCCGCTGCTAAACATGAAGGCCACATCACCGCACCGGTTCCGGATGCAAGCCGGAACCGGAGCCGGAACACGACAGACTACCCCACTTGACGGGAAGTCCACGGAGCAACTTTCTCTCGATCCGGCATGGCTTTCTTGCCGAGCATCCTGGGACCAATAAGCCTTTTTCTATGGCACCAATGCTTTATTCACACACGCGCACAGGCCAAAGCTGATTGTCGACGTGTTTAGCCCAGAACAGCTCAGTGCAGGCACTACATGTGCTGTGCTGCAGTGGAGTGCAGCTCGCTTCGGTAAGCCCGGGGCAACCCGGTGTGACTGCACGATGCAGAGCGCTTTACACCTACCCTACCCTACTCCGTACATACCTTGGGCGCCTTCGTTTTCGTCAGCTTTACCTCGCTGCATGGCGTTGACCACCTCACTTGCCACCTGCCTACCCCGGGGAGGTAGGTGTGTATCTCAGGTAAGGTCGGCTAGACCAGGTCTCGCCTTGTCTTCCTTTTCGCCTCGAATCACAACACATCCACATCCATTCCTCTTTCTGTGTGTTTTGTGTCCGTGTGTTTGTGTCCGGGTCTGTCTGCAAGGTAGGTGATAGGTAGGTAGGTAGGTAATATGCATCTCGCTTCGCTTTTTGAGAAGGGGGACGGACGGCTTCGTTTCCATCCATCCATCCATTTGGATACAGTCACAAACAAACCTTGCATCATCCTTGATTGTGACACCCCCCCCCACCCCCCCTCTCTCTCTGATACCTATTTACCTACCTAGGTAGGTAGGTGCGTACACTAGAACTAGAACTAGTGTAGCACACCACAGCAGCAGCATGTCGTAACGCATTCCATATCACACACATTACACATTACACATCACACCTCATAGTACATACAGTACACCATAGTCCATCCAGCACACCTGCTTACGGATACCCACGAAAGCAGGACAGGACAGGGCAGACAGGGCATAGCGTAGCAAGACAAGTCAAGACACAGCAAAGCAAAGCAAGGCAAGTCAGCTCGGCAACCTACCTAGGTAGGTAGGTACTTAGTTACGAATACTTACTAGGACATCTCCCGTCCGTCACCTTACTCCGTCTCGGAGAAAGGCTAGTGTAGTGTAATGTTGCTAGGCGGGAGTGATCCGGTCCAATCCCAGTTTGAGTCCTAGTCCCCATAGTTATCCAGCCAGTCCAGCCAGCCACTCCATTATTTTACATTTCCTGGTTGGGAAAAACAAAATGTGTGTATGTGTGTATGTGTGATGTGTGCGAGTGCGTTTGTAAGTTTTAGCTCGCGCATTAGCCCCGAATCAGGGCTCTGGTCCTGTATTTACCAGTCATATACCTAGTGCGACTTGAGATTTGCACATGGTGAGTGGTCAGGGTTTCCCGAAACAGGCACATCACACCGCTCTTGAGGCTCGCGCCCCGGCCCCCGCCCGGTCCCCGCATTGGCGAATCGGCTGCTGCAACCTGGCAGGGCCGTGACCACCACGAAAGCGGAGGTCGATGATTTGTCCGGAGTGATGTACGATCTGCCCGTGGCACCGGGGGCTGCCCCCTCTTGCAGAGTGCTCACCTTTTACTCGTTGTTACTGGTTAGGACTAGAGCATCCATCACAGTGGCCCCAACTAGGTGCTTTAATGAGCGTTAGATAGATTGAGAAATCAGAGGGGACAACTTCAGCTGCTCGGGTCAAGAAAGCAAAAAACTCCATTATCATTAATAAATCCATCGCTCTATCAATCCTTGCATCAAAACAGACTTCCTCCCAATGTCGACCAATCGACGACCCATGTTGCAAACAAATGAAAAACAAGATTTGTGCTCGCTCCCGCTAATATGCACCCATTCCTTCCATCATGAATCATGAGTCATGAGTGAGCAGTGTGCTTCCCGTGTCTAAATGTTATGCCAACCGTTACATGATGTGGTATCGTGATACATGAGATGTCCTGCACATTGTGTGCCCTTTTGTGTAAACCCCTGGTAATGCAACAACAAGCTTTTCTTTGAGTAACCAAACCCGGCGACAAAAAGGGCTGGAAACAGTCGGCAGAGTAAAGACACAAGGGATGATGGTGGGGTGTAGCGGGAAAGAGAACAGGGGAGGATGACAAAATAAAATAGGTGCTTAATGAACACGCAAGGGAAGAAAAAAAAATACAACAAGTTCGAGACAACACACTACGAACTGCTTCCTGCGTTGATTTGTATGATGGTGGGCTTCAGCCCTGTTTCCTCTCCCTCAGCTGCTTGTTATGCGTCTGCTAGAGGCGACGGAGCAGTATGGAGGGATGGAGAGGGTCTTGGCCGGGCGCAGCCGGGCTCGACTTCATTGAAGATGGGGCAAATCTTCAGGGCGTCGGTTAGAACGACCGTGGGAAGGCACAGGGAGTAGGGCGGCTGGGGTAGGGCTCGAATCAACGGCGGCGTCGTTCGTCAGGTCGGCTAGGCTGCCGAGGCAACAGAGCTCAGAGACGTCCGCGGGGTCGCGTTGGGGCTCGTGTTTGCGCTGTTGGGTCGGCTGCTGCGGGCTTTACGCAGATCGCACTTTCGGACGAGATGCCTGCAAAAGTAGGAACACACCACGTGAGTTGCGAGTTCTTTCTCAAATGCCGGCAGCGATTTGAAGCATGACTGACACTGCCCCTCTGTCGCTTGGATTCCGCACCACCACCAGCTGCTTGTCCTTCTTGTCGCGGCCTTCCTTCTTCTGCGGCGACGATGTGCGGGATCGGCTGGAGCGGCGGGATCGTGTCGTCGGCAGCGTGAGCTGTTCGTTTCGGGTCTGGAGGTCGATAATCTGGCCGGTGGCGGCATGGTAGGAATCCGTGATGTTGTTGAGCGATTGTTGAACTGTATCGAGATGTTGCTTGGCTGCACCTAGCTGCGTCGACAGGGCAGCATTGGACTCTGTCAAAGCCGTGATCTCCTCCACACGGCGGGAGATCTCCTCGCTCTTGGCATCGAGCTCAGCCCGGAGAGTGGCGGCGGCCGCATCTGGATCTTTGCTGGCATCAGACTCCAGCTGGGCAATGGTGGCTTGCAGTTGCGACACCTTGGCCTGGAGTTCTGCCTTTGCCGCCTCAAGAACCGGCAGCTTGCCCAGTTCACCCTCAAGCTCAGCGATGCGTCCTTCAAGCTCAGCGATGCGTCCTTCAAGCTCGGCTTTCTTGCTCTCCAAACCCGCAACAGTGCCCTCAACCCGCTCCTTTTCGCTCGAAATGGCGGGGATGTTGTCAACCTCGGCCTGAAGTCCAGCAGCTTTGGTCTCGAGCTCGGCAATCTTACTCTCCAGGTCGGTGACCTTGCTGTTGAGGTCGGCGTTGGTGCCCTCCAGCCCGGCCACCTTGTCTACCTCCGCCTGAAGAGCGACCTTCTCGCCCGAGAGCTTCTCAATCTCGGCCTTGGCAGCATCGAGAGCTAGCTGTACGCCAGCCATCTCGGACGATACGTCGAGCTTCTGGCTGGCGAGAGACACATTGGCAGCCTTGGACCCTAGGAGTTCCGTCACCATTGTGTCGATTGTGGATTGCTTGTCCGCTGCCGATGTCCCAAGCTCCTCAACCTGCTTCTGGAGACTGCTCTTGTCAGATTCGAGGTCCTCAACCTGGGCCTTGAGGTCGGCCGCTTCCGCCTTCAGGCACGAGATTTCCTCTTCGAGGCCAGAAATCTTGTCGCTGAGTTCGGAAGCCGTCGACTTGAGCTCGCCTACCCGTGATCGCAGGGTATCGAGCTCGCCGTTGGCCGTGTCGAGTTGAGCCTGGAGATCTCCCTTGTCCGTCTCAAGGCTGACCTTGGCCTGCTCGAGTTCCTCCTTTGCCTTCTCGAGTTCGTCGACACGTGACTTGAGAGCTTCCTGATCTTCCTTGATGGACTCCTTGATAGCTTCTCGCTCTTCATCAGCGGCCTCCTTGAGGGCCTTGAGTTCCTCCTCCATGGAATCCTTGGCTTGCTGCACCTCACTTTCAGATGCATCCCTAACCTTTTGCTTCTCCTCCTCAAGGGTATCCTTAAGCCTCTGGAGCTCGCTCTCGACCGCCCTCTTCTCGTCAGCGAGGGAAACCATCTGGGCATCAAGCCTATCGGTCTCGGCCTTGAGTAGGTCACGTGCGGCGGACAGTTCGGCTATCTCCTTGTCCCTGTTGTCGCGTTGATCCCGTAACGAGTCTCGGGCGGTTTCGAGTGCCAAGATTTGTTGGCGGAGGATGTCGTCGTGCTCCTTGCGGTCGGCCTGGAGTTTCTTGAAGTCATCTTCGAGAGCGGTGAAGCGCTCCTCAAATTTGTCCTTGGCCTGCTTGATCTCATCGCGTTCCTTCTCGGCTTCGCCCACCATAAGTTTCTGTAGGCTAAGTGTAGACCGGAAGTCGTCGAGCACTTGCTTGGTCTCGTCGAGCTTGGCCTGGAGTCCCTCCTTGTTGGAGCGCTCGGCGTCCCACTCCTTCTCGACCTCATCGAGCATGCCCTTCTGGAGCTCGAAGTTGCTGCGGAACTCGTCGAGAATCGCCTTTTGTTCCTGAAGCATGGACATGACCTCAGCCTTGCTGTTTCGTTCCATGTCGCGCTCTTTCAGGGCGGCATCCTTCTCCTGGCCGAGGGCGGCAAGGTTAAGAGAGCTGTTGCTCAACTCCATCTCGAGCCTGTCCCGGTCGTCACGAAGTCTTCGGGTCTCAGCCTCAAGCTGTTCAATCTTCTGCTGTAGGCCCCGGTCCACTTCCTTCTGAGCTCTCTCGGGCGGCCTGTAATTCAAGTCCTCGAGGCTAGAGACTGAAGGGAGAAGTTTGACAGGCACAGTGCGGTTGCCGCTCTTGGCAGCGGTGCGGTCGGCCTCAGACGCAGGACGGGCCCGTGTGCCCATGCGGGGCTTGATGACTCTGCGGCTTGGTGGGGAGCTCGCAACACTGGACCCAGAGCCGATGACGCTGGGAGTAAAGCGAACCGAGGGGGCTGACTTGGGATTGGTCTCGGTGGGCGTCACATCTGACGCCATGTCGTCATCGTCGGACCCGATAGAGGCCGCGGAGGCGACCGTAGTAGCATGGGTGCTGGTGGAAAGATCTGAGGACTCGGAAACAGATTCCGTCTCTGGGTCCTGCTCGTGGTAGTCGTGATGGTCGTGATGGTCATGACGGTCGTGGCGGTCGTGACGATCATGATGGTCGCGGTCACGGGACTCACGCGACTCACGGCGGTCCTGGCGGTCCTGGCGGTCCTGTCGGTCGGTGTAGCGGGGCTCAGAGGGGATGTACTGAGGTGAGAGGACCGATCTGACGGGCGGCACATGGTAGCTAGATGTGACAACACTAGAAGTCGATGCCCGAGAGGGGCGGAGGTTGACGACACCCTGTCGTTCCGCCGGGAGTCCGGGATACCGCGCCTTGAGCACCTTTCTGGGAAGAGTGCTGACAGAGGTCGAGGGTGTCTTGCTAGGTTGGCTTGCCAGGCTGCTGCGCAGGCTGCTCACCTCAGAGTCGCTGCCTACGGTGGGCATGTTGGAGGATGTGACGGAAGTGTCCGAGTTCCGCCGGGGTCTAGGGATTGACGTTGTGCTGGTGGTTGACGACGTGGGTGGCCGAGTCGTCGTCTTTCTGAGGATGGACTTGATGGGTTGCTGTTGCTGTAGTTGTTGATGTTGCTGAGCATCGCGACCATCTCGGTCTCGCTCAGGCCACTCAGAGGACCGGTGGCCGTAGCGGTCATCTGAGAAGGTGGCGGAGGTGCCTCCTCCCAGCCTTGGCCGGAGGTATTGCCGGTCACGATCCATGGAGTGTGGATGTGGATGTGTGGATGCGGAGTTGGTGTGCTAAAGTGTTGGTGATGACAAATACAAGCAGACCTGTAGGCGGATTCGTCTCTATGATTTTGTGTCCGGTGCTAACAGAGGGTTTGCAAGAGAATATCGAGGAAGTTGTTCTGGGGAGTCTGGAGTTGTTCACGGAGCAGGGTCTTGGTTGTGGTGGGGACTGTCACGGGGAAGGTCACAGGCGAGCATTGCGGAAAGAATTCTCAATCAGAGGGGACGAGAATTGCGTTCTTGGGCGTTCGCGTGGGACGGACAACGTGATGTTGATGCGATTGAGGAGGACGGGCGAGACAAGCAGCGAGTCGGGGGTGCAGCAGCAGCAGCTGGTTTTGATGTCGGCGGCCGGGGGTGGGCTTCCCTTGCAGGTGTGCATCAAAACTGCACTTTCCGATGGGCTCTGTTTGCTGTGATTTGCAGATGCCGTCGTGACTCACGCTCAAAACGGCTAGATAGCCTCGCTGGGGGCTCAATCGGGTAAGAGACAGACAAAGGAAATTGGAGGGCGGGCATTCGCTGGCGTTGGGCATGGACACGGTGATGACGGCAAATCGGGTTGAGCTGTTGTCTGACGAGGAGTGCCAGGCAAAGACCGCGACGGGCTCGGGTCGGGCAGGCGACAGGGGCATCGCCACTCCATTGCCAAATCACCACTGAGGGGGGGAAAGAAAGGGAAAGCGCGGAAGGCACGACACGGTAGGGCGTGTTTTTTGCTGAGGCTAGGCCAAGGTCCGGAAGGTGCTGACCACTCGCCCACTGCTGCGAAATTTGCACCCGGAGTCTCGAAAATAGACGTCAGCGGCTCCGTGCGTCACAGTTCCGGCCACTCAACATCCCCGCAGTGCCCCTCTCGGCCCCGGGACGGGCCAATCCGCGCCCAAAGCCTGACGTTGGGCATCAACCTCACCAACGTCTGTGCAAGTTGGGCAACGACGATGGACGACGTGGTCCCGCTCCATTTGGCTTTCCCCGCGCAGAGCCCCCCTTGACGCGCAGCTCAAGGAAGTTTTTGGAAGAATTCCAGTAGCACACGAAAATCCAAAAATCAAGTGGAAAGCATTGGAAGCCTGTCTTGGATTGGGTGCCCAACTCCACCCCCCTTCGCACCCCTCCACCCCTCTCCTTTTCTCCGTCACCCACAGCTGACCCGCCGTGATTGACCCTCACCCAACCGCATATTTCGCGTGGGAATTGTGCATGGTCATTCCCAACCGGCTGTTGGAGGAAATTAATCCCAGCCTCCTTGGTTCTTGCGGCGTGTTTTGCTAATGGCTGTGATGCAGGCCTCCTCCTCGTCCCCTCAGTCCAGACCAGGTCATTCAGCGCCTCGCCTCGTCTTCCCGTTGGCTGTCACACGCGGTGACCACGATACGTTCCGCATGCCGTCCGTTGGTTGGGCATCTACTCACCTCGACCACCTGACGACGCCCGGTGAGGGGCAAGTCGGGAGCCACGAAACAAAATACCCTGGTCCCTGAGCAACTGAGGTCGGGCATCGTCACCAGAGACACCAGAAAGGACTGGAAACATTAAGACTTGCAAGGACGACGGGCTGCAGCGGCTTAGCCATCGTGTGACACAATTAGACACGCAAGACATGATGCTTGAGGTTGGGAACAGGTGCGCGTTTTTTGCCTACCTCTCGTTGCCGTGTGCGACGTTGGTTGCGGCCTGAAGCCGAGGTTCAAGCTGCAACGTGACTTTGCAACGAACAATGCAAACGATGTACGGATTTCTTCTTCTCGCAATGTGGACGGTTCCTGTGCCGTGCCGTGGCATAAACAACTCGGCCGATCGAGGGGTTGGCCCGATGTTTTCTTCTTCGGCGGGCACGGGGACGGGTGCAGACTGCACCCCTGCTCCTTTCGGTGAGATGGGGCGATCTGGTTGATCCACGGTGTTGGGTGGACGGGCCGGCCCATGGTTGGCGTCACACCATCGTCTTCAGGCCCCACACCGCCGGGTGTTTGCCAAGCACAGCCGACAGAAACAGCAACCCTGTGGCTGGCCTCGCTGGGTCCTGTCCGATGACGTCCGGGCAATGCGAGGAAAGTGGCCATCATCTGCCGCTAAGCCATCGTCGGCGGAGCCGCCCTTCGTCCTTTTTCTCGTCGTGGCAGGCCCTCCTTCTCTCGGCGCCGCGCCCTACCCAATGGTGGCTGGAAGCTCTGCACGGGGGCGGAGTACAAGAGACACGAATCCCATCCATATAAATTGCCGAGCCCTCCGCAAGGCGCCCCGGCTCGTCCCAATCGCTTCCTGCCTGTCTCAAGGCGGATGCGGGATGCTTACATGATGCTCGGCCTCCGCGTTGTCTAGACCAGACGGCCAGAACGCACTCTCAGCGAGCCAGCAAATCACCCACGCCCCGGCTCCGCCCTACACTGCCGTAACCGCATGGGTGAGTGCCGCAATATTGACTACGTGTTGTTACCGTCGGTATATAACCCCCCGGTGGCAAGATTTTGGCGCCAGTTCTGGGGCCATTCACGCACGGAATCGTGCATCAGGAGTGCCAGTTATCATGTAGTTTCCTCTCCCTGACATTTACGACAACGAGGTGTTTGCGGGACAGCAGCCGCTTGTGAGGCACCGGGGCTTGCTTTCTGTTCAGGACCGTGGGGGGCACCCGAGCAGCCATCCGGTGCCCCCATCCGTGGCACCCATCCGCCGTTTGTTGATATATTGACTCAGGGGGGCCCTCCATCATCGGCGGGTTCTGGAAACTGGCAAGATACATGGCCAGTGCAACAGGTTACACGTCACGAACCAGCCCGAACACCGTCGAATCGATACCCCTGGCGATACCCTACCTGCGCATTGATCGAGCACGATATTGTCTCAGCGACGGTCCACGAGAGGGATGGGGTGGTTATCCGATCCCGATAGCGAGGCCGATGCCGACATGCAGGTGGCCGGATGCGGGAGAGGGGGCACCACAATTCTGTGCACCTTTGACTCATAACCAGGGGCTTCCCATCGCCATTGCACTGAACAGAAGAAAATTGAAACCTACCGGTGCCAGTTTGCGCATCAGACAAGTCGACCAACTCGAAGACTGGGCGAATCGTATCCCTCAGAGCCACTTCGCGATATCGCTGCGGTTTTTGCGCCGACTTAGACGTTCCCACGTTCGATTTCAGCTCAACTCTCTGGTGCCCAACACGATGAATACAGCCGACCGACTTCGGAACGACGGTGCTCGAAACGACCCTGTATGGATAAGACAAGACAGGCAAGACAATACATGACAGGACCGGGTCCTCAGGTACGAACATGCGTAGGGTAGACATACTCACTGTCGCAAGAACACCCCTTGGGTATTCTGTTGCTTTCTTCCGAGCGGAAAATAATGACGGAAAGAGGAGAGACCTGGGAAAGGGGCCACCCGGTTCATAATCGACAACCCGGACTCTAATTCGCAGCTGTGACATCCATACTCGGCAACGGCAGTAGTGACAGTCTCGAGCTTCTAGCCGATCGATAACCTCTCCAAACGAACCAATGCTCTCCCACGGTTCTTCGAGGGCGGAAACCCTATGGAACGTCGCAAACCGTTCCCAAGGTAGGTACCTAGATAGGCTATGCCACATATTGCCAGAGCATCGGACAGGCAAGGAGACAACACACGCGATACAACACAACATAACACGGCACGAGATGGTATGGCCAAGCACGGCCTACCCAATATGACGTATCCTATCGTATTCCGCATATCGTGACTTGTTCCCTTCCTTGCTCTGTGTGGCCTATCGTGCTTTGCCTCGCTTGCTGTTTGTTGTTTCTGCCCTACCGTGCTCCGTGCTCTGTCTCGGTATGTCGGATATACCCCAAATCTCAAAATCAGCAGATGTCTGTCTGCCCAAGGTGTTTCGCCTCGCCCCGTCCGTTTCTCAAGATACACCCCGTAGTGAACTCAGCTGCCGTATGATCCGGGAATGTTTAAGCATGTTTTTGTGAACTTTCGTATTTTTGTCGTGAACTTACTCTTCGTCGGCTCTGAGATCGGCTGGCTGAGTCATTGCCAGCGGATTGTGGACGGCGGACCGCATAGTCGGGCTAGGCTGGCTGACTGACCATGCCATGTCTTGGTCTAATCCCCCTCTGCATATCGGCTATGTAGGTGCTTGGTGATTGGTGTTTTGCCTCTGGATGAAGTGCAGAGTAGACCGGAGCGGTGAAGAAACGGTGGCTCTTGGTTGGAAAAGCCACTGACAGGCCTTCTGGCGGCTAGGAAATGCGCCATCGGTGACTGGCTACAAAGGGACGTACGGACAAATAGCGTAGACGTGCCTGGTGTTCGCGAATGGCGCAGACCGGAGGACGCTGATCACTGCATATGAATTGGGAACCGTGGTTGCCTGTGAAGTCATTGCTGACCCTGTTCTGTAGAGCTATCTTGATCTATCTATCATGACACATGCCAAGTTGGCGATTTGATACACTCAAGATGTGAGAAAGGATCCCTCCTGTCAAAAGTGTGGCCATGAGCACAGGTCGATCCATCTGTGGCGCGGTATCACCCCTCAAGACCAGTCACAAGATGGTGATGAGCCTAGACCGAAACCACGTCATCGAGCGAGTAAATCGACCTAGACTGAGCAGTAACTTCAACCCCAAACCAATAGGTTCCAATGAGGATGGTGTGGCGTCCACCAATGTGCCCCGAACCCTATCACTGTCCACCGAGCATCATGCTTCGGAATTGCCGGCTACTATTTGATTCCCATGGCAACCAGAATGTGTGTCCCATCTTCCTCACTTTATCAGACATTGATGGTGGCGCGAAGCCCGTCATCGAGCCCACCTGATAACTTATGAGATATTTCGCCAAAACGCCCGTTGATCTTACTAGCCGTCTATTGCCGCGCTTTGGCGACTGGCTGTGATGCCCTCCAACAACCCAACGCCGAGCCATGCGAATGCATCGCAAAACAAAAATAGATTAGAAATACACGTGCAGTCAGAGTGACTACTAGCAGTAAGGTACCGATTAAGGTGTCAGTTATAAAGGTGAGTGGCCTGCGGTGCTCGACCGATCGGTGGATGGTATGGCGCTCTCGCCTGGTTTATGTCGGGCAAGACCTGGTGTGAGGGCTGATAACCAGTAGGTGGCAGGGCATGGTGTTGGACCCCGCTCATACTGCCTTGATGTCCCGCCCGTGCCATGGCAAACTCCGGGACAATGCCGGTTCGGAACTCATTCCGCCTCCCTAGAGGTTGGTAGTGCATCTGAGTTGGCGGGATGCTGTTGGCAATGTGATATTGTTGAAGAAAAGCGGAAGAAGGCGGATAAAGGAGCGTGTTGACGTGCCGAACCGGCCTGTATGGGCTGTTGCGATGCTGGAGGTAGACGGACGGGGAGTGTGCGACCGGGGTGTGGACACCACTAGCACTGCCGTGATGGAATGAGTCTGTGAGTGGTGAGGATCCGGCATACGAGACCGTGGGAGTGATCGCATTTTGGGGAGAGAGGCGCTTGGTCGGGGTGCCATAGGATGTGGGTGGAAAGGTCGACGTGGGAGTCACAGCTGAGGCGTGCGTGACCAGGCCGGGACCGCTCGACGCCAATGTGGTATGCGGAGCGGCAAATGATACCGGTGCCTGTGGGTAAACAGTCGCCATAGCTCGAACGCCGGGGACCAAGGGGGGCAGAGATAGCGGGGATGCCTGGGGCGGTGCATATGAGACCGCAGGGTATGGTTGTGCGGGAACAACGGCGCCGTGGTTCGTGTTCAGCGTCAGATTCGGCAACGACAGACGCGTCTGATCCGGCCCTGAAGCAAGACCAGGTCGAGAGGGAGCAGTAGGGCCAGGCCGTTGCGAGGGAAGTTGGACCTGCGGCACCACCTGCTGGGCCGGAGGCGGAGGAGCTTGCGAGTACGAGTGATATTGAGACTGGTTTTGAGCTGACGGCCGGGTCATCCGTTTCGGGGGCGGCTCAGTCGGATCTTCCTCAGGAAAGCTCCTCTTCCGATGCAACAACCCAGGCTCCTGCTTCAGCGCCAACGGAGAAATGGCAGCATGCTGCGCGTATGGCGGCCAACCTGAAGAGCCGCTGCTGTTATCCTCATACTTGATCTCGCCTTTGACCTCGCTCTTGACTGTGTTGGGGCCAACGACGTTTCCGCCCGGCGAATATGTGTTCTGAGAGTGTGACAGAAGTAATGTACCGGTTGGCGACGCAAGTGGCGACGCAAATTTCTGGGTTGCCGGTGACGGTATCAGAACAGGCGACGGCGAGGCTGATCGCTGTGCTCTTTCCAGAAACTCGTAGAACTTGGACAATTTGTTCAACCATTCTTCCCATTCCTGCTCGGAGGCAAGCAAGCTGTACCTCATGTTGCTGAGGAATTCCACCTCCATCACATGAATCTCATTCACCGAGATGCTCGATACGTCAGCCCAAGTCTTGTTTGTGTACGTATTGTCGTCCAAGAACTTGTTGCCCAGCATCAGAGCAACTGTGAAGAGCCTGTACTCGCTTCCCTGACGACCCTTGACCCCAGGGTTGATCATCTTCAGCCTGTATATGAACAGCAACGCAAGCAAGATGACGTTTTGCGTTACTTGGGTTGTGGAGAGCACCGACTGCACCCACCTCTTAAACCCCCGTGTTGCCCGGCCGCTCTCCGATATCCGGCGGATAGGAGCACCGGGGGGGATTGTCCGAATCTTTTCGGCAAACTCGATCACTTGTATTGACTCGAACCAGAACAGTGCCGCCAGCTCTGCCACGAGCTCTGCTAGATTTCCACCCTTGGGGGTTATACACTCCGGGATCTGTAGACTGTGCAAAACCATGGCCGAATCTCTCGCGGAAGTCTCTTGCTTGGCCGATGTGGCCGTCGAAACCGGCGTGCATGGTCGCTTTGGTTGTTGGTGCTGCTGCTGCTGCTGCTGTTGCACATGGCTTGGGTATGCATGAGGTGCGACATTCGGAGCCGAGTAATTTGAGATTCGTGTCTCTCGGGGCTGAGGGAGCGCAGCCTGCTGCGATTGCGGCGGTTGTGAGAAGCATCCTGGTCCGGGGAGGAAGACAAGTTGGTTCGGAGGGGGTCGCTCATTGAGTACTGGTCGCGGGCGATCTGAAGGTGCGGGTGCTGGCGCATATTGTTGATGTCGGGGCACGGGATGGTGGTTCTCGTAAGAGGCCATAGCTGGCATTTGATACGCCGTCCCCATATTCTCGTCAGTCGGCGGCGTGGGCAGGCCACTCGGCGCTGGAGCGCGCCCGTCCCTCTTGTAGGTACAGGGAGGGGGAAGGCTTTGGGGTGCCGCCTTGCAGGCCGACGATAATATCCGCGAGGAGAAGGAAGACTGGAGGGTTGGGCGTTGAGATGCCGCGATCGAAAGCATGGGGAGAGGTTTGAGGTTTGGAGGAAAAGAGGGTGACGGTCGAGAGAGCGGCGAGGAGAGGAACTGGCAGGAGAATTCCACTGCTTCTTGACGCAACGTGCAGAGGAAGGCACGCTCCTGCCGTTACCGAGTCAATTGCGTCGAATCGGCAACTCGTTCCTTCCAGCCGGTGCTGCAAATTGGACTTGGTCAACACTGCCCAGGCACGTCAGTTTTCTGAGCGCATCCGGCAGGTGCGTGTCGTCGAGCTAGGCTGACAATTTGCAGGCGCGTGGAAGACGGTGAATCGAGGGAAGGCAAGCAAACCTGTTTATACCAGAAGGCCGCAGTGTTCCAGTCCCTCCTGGTGAAAGTAACTAGAGCCAATTGTCTAGGACGGCGGGACGCGGAGGGCCCGTTTACGAGCTCGGTCGAGGTGGTGCTTCGTGAATAGGTACCAGATCGTTTCGAGGCTCCGTTTAGGTGCACGACTTCAACGGCAGCCCCACGAGGCGGCAACAATGAGCGTCCGGAGAGGTCACCAGGCACCTAGTTATGCTCCCGAGTAACAACTTAGGCTTTGTCAATTCGGGAGTACCAAAATCGAAGCTTGCGGCCGAGGGCCTTAGTTATCCTGCACAAAGGCCCTGAGCTTCGGCAGCTAAAATTCGGGGTTGCTCGGTAGCAGCTCGAGCTGCAGAAAGTCGTCGAAACCGGAGCCGTCGAGGCAAGCTGCTTCGTCGTGGGCGGCGTGCGGGAGGAGGAGGGTTTTGATGAAGGCGAGGGCGACGATGCAAGGTCGGACGAAGGTGAGGAGGAGAAGGGGGTGAAGTGGAGGAGGAACAACCCCAGGTGGTGAAAGCATCCATACCGTCACCCATCCATGTGAGGTGGTTGCGTGGTTGTGTCGTTGCGGATTAGTCCCGGTCGCCGCAAAATGCTGCTAATTTACTTTGTCCCTGGTGGATGTCGTTGTCTGGCGCCTTGCAGCAGGTGGGCTGTTCTCCATGCCGCTTGCAAAAGACACACCCATGAGCCAAGCAGGGTGCACACGGGTACGGAGGTACCTCCTGCCACATGCACCCAGGAGCTCCGCGAAAGAAGGGGGGGAGGGAAGCATGATGCTGTGGCCAATCTTGTTGGCGGATTTCTCGCTTCGCTCCTCCAGGTCCCCTCCTAGGAGTCCCTGCTCTGTTGGGACGTCGGCGGGGTGACCCTGTGGAGCCCTCTTTCAGCCTAGCGTCATTGCTTTTATCTCGGTATTCGTCGTGTATGTCACCGTCACCGTTCACCAGACTTTGTTCCTGTTCGACGACTTATTCTTCTCCCTTCACTTGGATTCGTACGCAAAGACGCGCACACGCCGGGTGGAGGTTGGGACGGATTCAGATGGGCCGCCATCGGCTTACCACCAAATGAGAAGAGGACGCAGCACGGCTGAGGGCGGGGGTTCTTTCCCTGCGTAGGCTCTGGCTTAGCCAAGGCCCCAGGGCTTTGGGTGCACCAGCCAGGACAGTGCAACGCACGGCTTTGGCCCTGGCTGCAAAAGCCCAGCCAGTGTGCATCCCAATTCCAGCAGTGCGTGGCACCCACCCGCTTGCCGCGGGCTCACACGGCTCCCTCGATCATTGCTCAGATCAACACGCCGGGGCAACACAGTGATGCATCGCACTGCGCGACTCGCTGCGACAGCGCTGCCACCCTTTCCTCCGCCTCACAGAGCACTTGCGCTGCCTCGCTAGCTAACTTTCTATTCGTATTTCGTAGCGCAGCTTTCTTGAACCGTAACCAGCGACCACAACCCGACGGGCAGAAGCCCAGCAGCAACAACAGCAAGGCGAAGGGAGCAAGCGAGGTGAAGGGAACCCGACTGACCAGACTCCTTTTCCCTTCATCATCCGCATCTCCATGCCCCTGGTCGCTAGTTAAAGGCCGTTAGCCCCCTTTCTCCCTTTTTGGCTTCCATTTGCCGCGGTCGGGCACGAGCGCCGATTGTCGTCGGCCGGAAGACACCGCGATCCCAGCACGGCGTAACTTGCCCTAGTTCGGATCAGAACAAGAAGAAGGCTCGCGCGCTGCGTCAAGAAGCAGCGCGCAGACCGAAAGCCACAAGAACAGGGATGTGGAGTGTCAGAAAGCAAGCCGAGGGGAGGGAGGGAGGGGGGTTGGAAAAGAAAAGAAGGCCAATCCGTTCCAATCGTTTCCAATTCGTGTCGCCCCCCTTTTTTCGCGGATTGCAGAACTGACAAGAAAGCGGAGGATTACGCTATTGGCCCCATGTGTCTTTTCTCTCTTCTCAGGTTGCTGCGGCAAGGTTCCAATGGTGACAGAGTTGGTGCGGCTTGCCGTGGGGTCATTGGGGGTCTTGGTCCGGCGGCCAGGGCACCACCCTTTCTTGTTCTGGTGCTTCTTGTCTTGCTTTTTGCAAGCAATGAGAGAGGCGAGTCAAGGATACAGAGCGGTCAAAGCAAAAAGACGCCAGCCGGTGGGTGCACCAAGTCGGTAAGTCTCTTGGGTTCTCCGGATGCGTTGGGATGCGTTTACGGATACCTGACCGAACAATGCTCCCCCCATTTTTTCTTCTCCTCTTCTTGCTTGGGAGACACCAAAAAGTCGGATGAGAGGTGCATTCGCGTCCTCTCTGTTCTCTCTTTCACTCGGGCTTAGCCTGCCACCAGGCAACTTGCCATCGCCTCGGCGAAGGGGGGCACGGGCAGCTCTCCCTCTTTGCCCCATCCATGGTACAGCGTCCCACCCGCCAAACATTCTTACCCATCCCTGAACCCTTTTGCGTCCGAGGCTCGCCGCGCTCCAAACACTCACCATTTCATTCCTGCCTAATAATAGGTGACATTGAATCGCCCCAGGGATAGAGTTGAGAATCCCACCCTCTTGATTCTTGTGCAGTGCATTATTTACTGCCAGTCTGGTCAAAATGAAGCTAGGGGGAGTGCAGAGAGAAGGCGGGGAGCGGACCCTCTTTTTCTTCTCACTCTGCATTTCATCAGCAAACAGCAGAGATGCACGGCAGTTCGTAATCTTCGGGCATTGTTATCGAAGCAGAAAGCCTGAATGAATGATGCGAAGATGCGCCACACAGTGCGTCTGGGCAGCGCCAGGCAGACCAGGCAGTGTGCGAACGAGAAAGCACATGTCCGACTTTTGCCTAGAAACCAATAAGGTTGGAGAATGAAAAGGGAGGGGGGATCACGGCAGCAGCTGATTGTGGAGATGATTGGGTTTTTTTTTGGTGGTTTGGGCTGGGATTTTACTGACTGGCGATGACGCCGATCTTGTCAGGATTGTTTCTTACGCAAAATGCCCTCACGCCGCCTCCGGTTTCCGTTTTGGCGACTGACAAAGACAAAGGGACGACAACCTCGTGATCATCGGTCTGGCGAAGACCCAGACGCGGGTGGCTTGGAACGCCGCTGCCCATTTCCCCCCTTCCTTCCTTCTGGTGGCGTAGAGAGCTATGGTGTTAGTATTTTGTCTGCGCAATACAGTCAGGTCGGGTCCAACAAAAGCAAATCGCCTGGCTAGCCTGAGATGGTGTGGTGATACTCGGCGTCATACGGACCGTTGGCACGCAAAAGGGGAATAACTCCACACTGGTAACTTACCAACCCTTTTTTTCCAACCTTGTACCGAAGACAGGGGGTCGCGGGGGGACATTTCCATTGCAAAGTCCAAAAAAATGACCAAGAAATGGGCCAATGAAACGCCAAGTCAGCATTGTCGAGCTGGCAGAGCTATTGTGCATTCGCCTCTTGTTTGCACTGTATGAAGTACCTACTGCAGTGACTGAACCACCCCCTCCTTCAAATCGATTCCGGCATCATGCATACAGAAAACGGATGCTGCCCGCCCTTGTTGGATGACCGAGCCGACGACGAAGCGCCAGACTTGTAAAAGCCGGGAAGTTAAAGGGGTATGGGTTTTGCGGGGTTTGGAAGCCTCATGGTTGCCTTTGTCTGTCTGTGCCCAGGCACATTATATGCCAGTTTCCTTGATGTTTGGTCCCGCAATCAGGATACTTGGATCAACGTCACAGCCGTGGTGTTTTATGGTGTTTTACAGGTAGCATTGGCTCATTTGAACCATTCCGTCGCGGCTCTTTGCTTACTTGCTTTGCTTTTGCTTTGCTTTGCGGCCCTTTTTTTTTTTATCACGCATCCCCGCAGCACAAGCGCAGCACAGTGTGAGTGTGGGGTGATTGGGAACGTTCTTTGGGGTGGGTTCAAGGACCGGAGTGCGTCCAGGAGGGAGGACGCCAAGGCCCGGAGGGGGGTAAACTTTTTGGTTTGCAAAGCTGAGCGAAGGGGGGGCGTGTATCAACGGATCACGAATCCAGAAAACCTACCAACCACATGCCAGCAAAAAGAACATCCAATCCATCAGCCAGCCAGCCTCTTCGTTCCTGTCTCGTTTCTGTCTCCTCCGTCATCCCGTACAGATGGGAGAGAGAGAGGAGGGGACCTTGGAGACGGGACATCACAGGTTCCCTGTCAGTGTAACGCGCGCACACGCACACACGCACCAGACCAGACACACACACGCACTCACCGTCAAGGGAACAAATGCGGCCAGATATGCGTGCCCGTCAGCACGAGGTTGCAATTTGGGACTGGCTTCGGGAACGGGATCAAGGATGCAGCAAGCCTGCTCCAGACTCTCTTTTCGAAACCACTGAGCCAGATGGGGCAGCGACAATGTGACACAGGTAGTCGAGAACTCGGCGTCAGGCTTGACGGGTAGCCAGCCCGCCCGCCTCCCGTGTCACTGTCGGTGGACACGGAAAAAGGACACCGCAGAGAAGATACACAGTAGAGAGAGAGGGGGAGAGAAAGCGGGGAGAGGCTGGTACGGACATCAAAAGTCAGTTTTGCTTCAGCCTCCTGTCATCCCGTCGGGAAACCAGGTCGATCTCTGGGGCGATATAACGAGTGGTGGCGGCATCTTGTTATTGGCACACACGAGAAGACAATTCATGTCTGCAGGTTTTTTCCTAGCGGCAGAGGTAACAGGAAACCGATACGACCAACAGTCGCAATAACGATACGTTGTGGAAACCCATACATAGTAGGCCTTCACCGGGTGGGAGGGGATCCGGGGCAAGGAAGCCACTCGGTGCGACCCAGTGGCTGCGGGCAGCGAAATTCGCATTCGAGGCAGCGGGCAGAGAGGAGGCGCAGAGTATGAAGTAAGCGTGCGCAGGTACCTATTGTGAATCACGAACCACGACGAGTCGTCGGGATCAAATGTTTCGAGTCATTTGGGGATCTGCCCTCAACGGGCCTGATATTGAACCTTGGGTGGTGACACTCAGCCATGCTAGAGGAGATGATCCCTCGTCAATGATCAAACGACTGGGGTTGAATGCACTTACAATGGACCCAGCCGCCCCATCGGCCAACCTTTGGAAACGAAAAAAGGGAACCTTGTTGTCTCTCATGCCGACAATCAAGGGCGATCGGCGCTAAAGTGCCACGATGCTTTTGGAAAAAGAACACAAAAGTGTGGTGATGTCCGAGGACGAGGTCAAACTGCGAATGAGAGCAACGGATGCGTCACTTGCATCATTGGGCTGGACTTTTTAGGTTGTTCGGGCCAACCCTTCGCCTATCCACCGAGCTGGAGAGCGAGAGACGTTCGGCGGAATTCTGTTTGTCGGTCAGGGCGAAATATGCGTAGCAAGGGGGAACGTGACGAGGCTTGCAACAGCGATGTCTCGGGGGCGAAAAATGTCGCATGTCTTTCCATTTGGACCAATCTGGAAGTTCTCCACGACAAGACATGCAGCATGGAAGACACGCAACTCGCTCGCGCGGTACCGCGACGAGGGGCTGCCTGAACAGGGGAAGCGCGATGGCGTTAAATTGATTCTGTAAGCCCGGTGGTGGCGCCGGCTCTATCTGTTGGCTGCCCTCTTGTCTCAGCTCTTGGTTCGCAGGACGGTTGGAACGGGTCACTCTGGCATCTGGGCAAAGCGTGTGACTGCTCTGTGCTGCTTCTGGCGAGCTTGCACTGTGTAGATCTTGCAAGCGCGACTCAATGCGCCTTCCCTCGGAGGGGCTGGGCGTTTCTCTCGGACCACTCCCACCCGGGCAGGGTGTGAGGGAAGCGACATTCGGGGAAGGAACGGCAAAGTGGGAATTAGGACAGCTTCCTCAATCACACAGTGCGAATTTGATAGCTAACGTGATATCACTGGGGACTGGAGAATTGGAAATGGACGACCCCCTCAGCAGCAGCAACAGCGGCGGCAGCAACACAAGCAGTCAGCAACATCCCAGATCTGCCGGCCGGCCGGCCGCTCCATCATCCATGAGGCACAAGGCAGCTGATGATGCGACGAGAAAAGGCATGCGCAGCGCCCTTTATCGGGTTGGTGCGTCCATGCTGGGATGGAGGATGCCCAGATGGCGCTCGTCGGTCCGGCGTCCACAGCGTCTCGCCTCTCGCGTCTCGCCTGGTTAATGAGGGCGCCAGCATGAGCAACAAAAGAGCAATCTGCAATGCGGCTTGTTGATTAAGTTCCAGGTTGTTGAGGATTGCTCGTTGTGAGGCAGGAAGGCTCGGCATTGATGGATGCAAGCGGCCTTCGGATGGGGGTCCCTCATCATCATCAGCCCGCCAGCGACCTGCCTGCCAGCCCGCCGGCCAGCCAGCCAGCCCACGGTACCCACCCACTGCATGACCCCGCTATTATGCTTGGGTGAGTTTCCACCGCATGGATTCTTCACGGGCTCAGATTTCACTTTTGTTGCAGCTGGAGTGTGTGCTGTGCCCGTAATCAGCACCTTTTGTTCAGCATTAGGTTTTTCCTGTCTTCGCAACCAATCATCAGCCGACGGCGCCAATCTGCGCGCCGAGAGGACGGTCTGCACCAAATCACGGCACCCCGGCAGCGCGCGCCCGCAAACACCGTAGCCCGAAAGAAGCAGTTGCGTTTGGCGCAGACAGAACCAACACTTGGACCTCAGTCGATGATGTTTCGCGCGCGCCCGATGGGACAGCCCTTGTTTGTTCTCAACTCAGGTCCTTTTTTGGTGGACCGCCCGTAACTGCGGCTGCGACCACGAAAACGGCAGCCGAGTCAGGAAAAAGTTCGGAATGCAAAAAGAAAAGAGTCCCGTCGGCAAAGCGTGTCCCAGACCCGAGGCAAAAATAGCTAGAGATGCTACGCAATGGCGACGCACGACACTGTGCTCGGTACATTACTTGGCTCCTTCTCACTGGCGCAGGACGCAGGAGTACGGATAGGTTTTGATGGCCTCGTTTGCTTATCATTTGCTCAGCAGATCTCCGATAGTGTTAATTATTCGGGCTCACCCCTTGACGGAGCGGCTTTTCTCCCTTGCCTGCTGTTGAGCCGTGTTGGGCAGTTTGCCTGTCACAAAAAAGGTTTGGAACAAGCTGGTCAGCGGGGGGCGAAATATCGCGGTGGAGACGGCTTCTGGCAGCGTTCGGCGATGCGGGGCAAAATTGTGTTGCGTCCGCATCCGGTTCCAGGCTTTTTGCTCTCAAGTTTGACCAAAACGAGGCATATTCTTGGAATCGGATGGGTTTGGTGGTAATGTGGTCTCTCCCCCACTCACACACCCACTTGGGCGGCTTGCGCTGGGTTTTGGTTTGCTGGTGAGCAAAAGGTCGAATTCGCAAGCCGCCGCTTCGGAACATTTGGAGGCTGATGCCGTGGCTTCCACTGCCTTCGACCTTTCCCCTCTTGGCATTTTCTCTTTACTATGGAGCGCTGCAGTTCCGTCACGGCGGCCGGCCGAGCCATCGTATTCGCAGCCAGCCATGACCCCCTCGTCATGCAGTCACCTGTTAGTGTCGGTGACTTAGGAATCACGCTCAAAGCTCTGCGTAGCCGGCGAGTGCGCACGCGCGAGAGCGGAGGAACACATCTCAGTCCTAATGTCAGCCACGCAGTCCATTGGATGCAGGACCGGCCGCTTCGCATTTGGATTCATTGGTAACCATACCCTCCTTCATCGACATTGCCCTCCAGTTGGATCGACGCAGGTTGCGCTAGCAATCGCAGCCTCGCCCGTGTTGCCGAACACAAATTACAAAGGGCTTGCGACGACGAAATCCTGACGACGCAGAAAAACTAGCGCAACGCACCAAAGCCATCGCATTTCGCCGTCGCCCCAGTTTTTCTCTCGCATCGGCGACCTCAGCTCCGGCGCTTTGTTCCGCCCCGTAGCCCCGTGGCCCTATGGTGACGACGATTCCGACAGTTGCTTGGTGTCACGCCGAATCGGCCACCTGGGACAGCCCCTCTCCAGGTGGGACCAAGGGGGGCAATATTTTGTGTTGTCGTTGGTGAACTTCTTGGATAGGCAGCTACTTATCTGCCTGATAAGAGAACTATCTTAGGCGGACTCAACACCGGCTAGTCAGTGCTAGGCGATGGTCCCCGTTTCTCCACCAGCAAAAGATTTGGTTGTTCCATGTGGGGGTCCACGAAGACGACTGGACCCCGTGACCCCCTGGGGCCGGCTCAACGCTGGACCGGTCACCTACGTCCGCAAGTTATCTACATCATGGACGAGCTATGTGCAGCTATTCATGTGAGGACATTAGAATTGGCGCAGAGATTGCATGTGACACAAAATCCCCTGGGTGTTGTCATCGGCGGTGGCCTGTCCGAGCGTTTCGGGCCTACGGCGTCCAGTGTGATTCGGAGTCAGATATTGGGAAGCCACAGCATATTCTGGAAGGATCAAGAGTTTGCGTTCGACTTAAACATTAGGTTTATTTTTCTTGCGCGCATGTGGTACAATGCTATTCCCAAGCTGGGGAGTCTGCTAACAAGCTTTCAGGTGGTAAGGTTCACGCCTCGTGCCTCCTGAGACGAACCATGAGCGGAGGCTTGTCCCATGACAAGAAGGTCTTTTGATGCATCCAGCCCTCCTGCCCTGGCAACACATCCACGGCGAAGCGTCTAAACAGCTTGGCCACAATGAGGCGGCACTCAGCAATGGCGAGGCTCTGTCCCACGCAATTTCTCGGCCCGTAGCTAAAAGGCTTGAAGACATCACGGCGGTCCCCCACATATCGGTCATAGCCGGCTTCCGAGGCAAGCCACCGTTCTGGCGCAAAAGTCAGGGGGTCGATCCAGTGAGTCGCTGACCGGTATGCGGCAAATTGAGCGATGCCCACGATGGATCCCCCGGGGACGTATCGCCCAGCAATGGTGGCACCTCCGGCCGGTACTGTTCGCGGCATGTTGATGGCGCCGGGTGGGTAGAGACGAAGGCACTCGTTCAAGACGGCGGCGAGAAATGGCGCTTTTTGGGATAGACTCGTTGGTGTCATGTCCTGCTCGCTGGCGAACTGGGTTTGTAGCTCCATCATGAGGCGGTCCTTGTGTCGCGCGTTCTCTGGTCGTGACAAGAAGAAGACAGCCCCAGCCAGCAGCGAGGCTGTGGTCTCTGAGCCGGCGATACATAGCAGCTGCGCGTTGAGATACAGCTCGTCGGTCGACAGGCTGGACTTGTTATCGCCCTTGCCCGTCACGTTGGGCAAGATGTAAGACATGAAATCTGCCTGGTGTGGCTCCGGCGCGCGACATCGCGCATCCACCATGTCGATGATACTCTGCATGTGCCGACGCGCCTCCTCCACCAACTTCCGCGGAAGCACCCATGACACCAGCCGGCCCAGCCCCGGCACGGCCGTCACAACCAGACTCCACGCGATAAGCTTCATGCCAGGAAAAACCCGCCCAACCCACGGGTGATATTCCCCCTTTTCGAGATTCCCAAAGGGACGTCCAAAGACCAGAGCCGAAGTCATGTCAAACATGGCGAAGTGGAACCAATCCATAATGTTGATGATACCTTTGCCTCCTCCTCCTTTTCTGTCATTTCTGTCGTTGAGATACTGCTCCTCCTCCATTCTTTCCAACAAGATATCTGCAAACCGTCCCACCACCGGCTCGAAACTCCGCACTGCCCGCTCTGAAAACGCATTTCCCACTGCCCGGCGATGTCGCGCGTGGTTTACCGGGTCGCACGAGATCATGGGTTTGGCGGGGGCGAAGAACTCGAAATCCTCTCCGGGGAAAACGAGTTCTTCTTTGGGCATTTGCAGCGGGATAGAAGATGCCGCAACGGCGTGAGTGGTACCACTGGAAGAAGAAGAAGGGATGCCCCTTGCTCCGTAAATGTCGCGCCACGCCGCAGCATCGATATAAGAGAGCTGGTTTGGCGAGATGCGAACTACAGGGCCGTATTTCTCATGCAAGCGCGACCAGGCGTGGACTGTTGTGCCGAGGGTTTCGTGGAAAAGATAGGGAAGCGAAGATCCTCGGTGTAAAAGGGGGCCGGGGTACGATGAGAGAGGGTGGAAGTGGATGTTGTAAATGTTGTGGAGGAGAAAGAGGAGAAAAGCCTGGGTGTATTAGTACTTTTTACTCTCTAATCTAGAGAGGGATGGGGGGGGATAGGAAGGAGAGGAAGATGGGTTGAGGGAGATAATATTCGCGTCGGGGGTCGGGGTGTGCAAATGGAGGTATTGGAGGCAGGGGAGATCAAAGTAAACTAGTAAAGAGGATGCCCTCCTGTTCTGAGAGGTAAAGGGGGTTAGGTGGGAGCGAAAGGGACCTTTTCTCTTTGACAGATAGCGAGGATGTGTTGCGTTGAGGGGTTTATGTGAAGAGGGTGAAGAAGCACGAGGATAGCAAAGACAAGGAGTGACGCAAGCAGAGTGACCTGCCCTGGTAGGTATGTGGGAAGTTTGGCTTACAATTCCAAGGGCAATGCCGAGGCAAGTGGCTATGGTGTGTCCTGAGGGTAGGCTGAGACCTTCAAGGCCTTGTCCTTGTAGGATTTGAAGCATGCTGGGCGTCAGGTGTCGAGGACAGGAGGGAATAATGCCGAAGATGTCTTGAGGTGTGCGATAGGTCGATGTTAATATTGACTTTATTGATGCCGACTGGGTTGATGGCTTAAACGTCGTCGGCCTTGAGAAGTAGAAGCTGTTGACGAATGTCTAGTCTGCTCCTCGAGGTGATGGCGGTGACGTTGGGAGGTTAAGCCAACACCTTGTGGGCCAAGTTGGTTGAACTCGAAGTCGTGACTGCCGTCTGAAGTTTCTGAGGTGTAACGTCGTCAACCAAGTCCAAGTCGTATCTGTCCGTCAAGCTGTGCGGAGATCTACCAGTCCGTCAACAGCACTTGAAGTCATCCATCCATCCCTTGGTCTGAACAAACTGGCGTTGTCGATTATATATACCTATCCATCAAGCAGCCCCAGGCAACCATGATACCTAAGGTGGGTAAGTACCTACTTACACACCGGCCATTGACCCCGGATCTCGACCAGCCATGTGCTTACCTACCATTGCAGCTAGCCCTATGCCCATACCCATGTCCATGGTCTATGTTTATGCCCCCAACTTACATGTATCATGTACACTGCCTCCCTCGCTCGCTCTCCTGCATGACATGACTGACATGAGGTACATAAATGTCAAGTGGAATGCGGCGCGTACCTAGTCCATGTTTATCTAAGATCTAACCTGAGTTGAAGTCCCGGGTACTCAAACTAAAACTAAAACTAGGATCAAGAAAAAAGGAAATGTTCTTTGCCCAGGCAGGTCAGGTGCAGGTCTGGCACATGTATGGCACGAGACTGGCACGAGACTGGGCGTTGAGTATGGTCTATTCCGATTTAGATCACCGGATACATGTATACGCATGTACGCAGCTGCATGGTGAGTTTACGAGTAGACTAGACTGGACTGGAAGGGAATAAAATGGGACAACGGAGGGTGCGGCCGCTCCGTGCCGCTGGGATTTGATGGGATTTGATGGGATGGGATGTGATGTGCACATTCAAAGTTGGGTAAGGTACCTTATCCGCCGGCGGGGGAATTCCATTTTACGTAGGTAGATCCTATCGGTGTTAGGACCTCGGTTTGTGGATGTGGATATGGCGGATGGGGTTGAGAACTGCATGAGAACGTGGAGAATGGGAAGCATCACACACGGCCAAGACCGATGCACGAAGCAAGTACGTAGGTGCAGTAAGTGCAGCGCAGCGCCTGCAGAGACCTCGTGGAGAAAAAGGTTCCAGAAGGGTGATGGCGATACAAATGGGGATGCTGCCCATGGAAGAAGGAGGTGGGATATGGGTTTTTAGTGGTCAAGGGCGGGCAAGCACGTTGTGTGTGTGTGTGTGTTCAAGTGCATGCATATTTCTGTAAGTAGAGTTGAGTGTGTAGATGGTGTATAGCTCCAGGCACGTAAATATCGTACATCCATCTGTACGTCCAGTCCAGGCGGGTTTATAGGCTACGTCTTCCAAAAGGGTTTAGAATCGGAAGTTGCACACACGCAGACTGCAGTACCGCACTGAGCGGCCAAGCCGTCCCCGTGCCGGTCTCTGTTTTGGACTTTGTGTGCGTGTGTGCATACATCCGCGGTTGGAGGGCAACTCCCGTCCAATCGTGACACGAGTAAAGATGGTCGGCTCCAGTTGTTCGCATGTACAGAGCAAAATGCCTTGGAAAATCCGATCTAAAACCACGCACACTTGACGCACCTGCAGACATGCCCACACACACAAACAAACAGGGAATCCCGTAAATGGTTCTTTTTTTTCTCTTGGGGACTTTGATTCTCATTACCCTCCGACTTTGCAAAACCTGAAGGGAGGGTGGGGGTTGGTGGGCTGGTACGCACGCATGCACGCAGAGCGGAGGCTGAAGCTGAGGTGTGGGTGGGTGGGCTTTAGTCATGACCTTGCATGGAACAAGACAAAAAATAGCGCGGTGCCTACCAGCTTGCCAGCTTTTCCAGCTTTTCCAGCTTTGCTTTCTGAGATTGATGGGTACGATTTGGGGTGCCTTGTTGGGGAATCTGGGTTGGGGAGTACTACCACCCATCCATCCCTCTCGCAGCGAGTTTTTAAACTTGGGGAGAGACAAAGAAAAAGCCAAAAAAAAAGGGCATGGTGATGTTACATTGGTGGCTAGTTTTCTTTTTTGTCGGTTTTGTTTTACGCGCGCTTCTCGCCATGTGGCAATGCCAATGTCGAGATTCGGTTCGATGGGGCTCTGCAGGGACTGGAGACAAGAGTTGCATTGGGAACGGCCCGCGCTGGTGATCTACCAAGATTTGGGAGTTGACTTCCTTCCTGCCTACCTAGGTACCTACTACCTTTGGTAGGGGATTACCAAGATTTGGGAGTCGACTGACAAGAGAGCAGCATCCTCTCTGGTGACATGAGATTACTGGGGCCTGGCGAAAAGGCTTGACTTGCTGGCGTGTCTAGGCTGCATCATTGAAGTCAGTCTCTGACCGTCCCTGCCCTCTTTTCTCACCCCCTCACCAGACTTGAACACGCAGACAGGCAATGAAACAACACCGCCAATCTTTCACAATCCCGGCCAGCCAGTCAGCCAGTCAGTCAGTCTCTCTTCAACACCGCCATCTCAGCGTTGTGATCGAGCCAACTACCTGCCAATATCACACCCTGGAGTTGGCTTGCTTGGGTTAGTTCGTCAGTTAGTTGGGCTGGATTATCTGCCGCCCCGTTGCTTGTCTCCGGCAAAAAGGCGGACGCGCTAAACAATTAGACTAGTTTTGAACTAATGCAGCTCGCCTGCCTCAGTACCTGCCAGCTGAATTTCACTCAAACAACAACACATCACAACACACACACACCGCACACACAGTACACACCGACTTGATTGCCAGTGTGTGGAACAAGGCTTGGCTTGCCTTGGCCCGTCTGATTCCGAGACCACCGACGGTCTGATATCTTGGAATGGTCAATATGGTTTGGTGTTGTGGGGTGCATACCTGCATGTGTCTTTCGTTGGCCCGTTCGTTCCAGCGATTAGAAATCTGAGGCATTGTCTCTGTCAGGCTTGTCCGTGTGTGTGTGTGTGTGTGTGTGTCTGTGTGTGTGTGACGGTGAGCAAAGAGGGAAGTCGGTGAGACAAGGTTGGCTGTCGCCGAGCATTCTATTTCCATGCCAAAAGGATAGGTACCAACCTAGCAAGGAACACAATTGGCTCTCGTGGTGGAATTTAAGTAGGTATGTGTGTGTGTGTGTGTGTGTGTGTGTGTGTGTGTGTGTGTGTGTGTGCATGTGTCTGAGGGGAGACGCGCGTCAGAGGAGGTAGACCAGGTGTCCTCCCATGTCTCTCGGTCTGTGTGTTTGTTAACATGAACCCGGTAATGACCCGGGCGCCACATGCATTGACCATCATCGGTTCACCGATGCGGAAAACGAGCTGGATTGGGGCATGATTCCAGTCAGTCTAGTATAGGTACCTATCTTTATCAATTCGCGGCTGGGTATATGCAACAGGTATCGATGATGTGTCTTACTTGGTGTTTCCAGGAGGATGTGAGTATCGGCCCTATGTCGGTGAGGTACCAGTCAACCACCATGCCATGCCTTCCTCCACTTTCACCACTCCTTTTGAAAAATTCCTCTGCAATCAGAAACCCAAAAAGATTCCTTCGTGGTTAGTAGGTAGCGCGGAAAACATGTCATTGGACCTCAAAAGTTCCTGTTCCATCAAATGTCTTACCGCCAAAAATGTCTGGCCGGTCTCCCCCGCTTACATCATCACCTGCTTGATGATCCCAGCGCAGGACTTTTCCGTATCGATCGATCGAAGTTCCTTGCAGGAGCTTAGCTGAGGGCAGAAATGAGTGAACCGATGTGATTCTTAGAAGAAGTACATGTATGTAGGTATGCTGTGTGCTCGAGTCGAGTTGAGTTGAGAATCCAAAAACTCGGATGCGAAATGTCCCGGGTGTATATGTATGCGGTGTTTGCGGATTTATGTTTCAAGGCCGTGCTCGGGCCTTATCACCCTCCTACACTCCTCTCTGTTGGAGTTCGTTGGAGTTGGAGTTTGAGTCTGGTTGGTGCCGTATACGGCGGGATGGAATCTAACCCTGGTCTCCGATATTCTCGGTAAAATGTCCCGTGCCCCAGTCGCCGGGGTGGCCCATCTCGCCGGGGTGGCCTCACCGGGGTGGGGTGGGGGGGCGAAGTGCACGAGCGAGGGCACAGTCTGCAACAAAGACCTTGTCTGCGCCTCTGGGTGGGGGGTTGCTGTGCAACAAAGTTGTCCCGGAAGTTGAGAGAGAGAGAGTGTGTGTGTGAGTATTCGCCTCGTCTGTTGTGCGAATAGGTACTTTTGCCCTGCAAAGTATTATCAAGGCTTGATGAGAAAAGGGTTTTGAGTCCTTGACGAGAATCCTAAGGGCTTAAATCTCTTAACGCCGAAATCCAAGCCTTGGATTTCAAAACCGTTCTCCACCGTGTTTCAAAAATGCAAAAAAAAAAAACCCTGCTGAAAGAAAGCCCTGCTGAAAAAGTCCCAGACAGACCGGACAATCTTTTTGGGAGTTGTTTCTTTCCCCTCTTCTGTCGCGGCCGTGTTGGTTACTAGCCTCTTATCTTGAGGTAGTAGTGGCTGTGCCACTCGGTTCTGTAAATGAGTTGCCGTCTTGTGTCTCTCGTTAAAACTGTTATCTGTATCGTTTCAACCCATTGCATCTATCCCCGTCAAAGTTGCTGAGCCGTATCTGCACGTATCTGCGCATAAGTGGGGGACAGTCGTCCGGAACAACGAAATACCGTCTGTTTACTTATAGTTTCCCCGTAGACTGTGCTCAGTTGGGAAGACATTGTGTGATTGCAAAAAGGGCGCAGTCTGTGTTGTGTGGGTTGCGGATGAAACTGAATATCCAACCGACTATCTCCGCTCTTGCCCGGGACAGGTTCCCAATGAAACATTAACCCGGTGACACTGATACCCTAGGTAGCTAACCATCCAATATTGAGCTCTTGCCGACTACCTACCTATGATACTGTGTTTATTGCCGTCTAATCTTGGTTTATTGACGTCTGAAACGTTAACCCTATCTCGTCTCCCGAACAGTGGCGAAGCCAACAAACATCTCGCATGCACGGAGGCATTGATCCTTCAACAACACATCTCGGGATAACTTGACAGCTCGACCAAACATTATTCCGAAATGTCATGGCCATGAAAGACATTTGAGTGTTTGTTGACTAGAGTCGGTGTGTGAAAAGAGGACTGCTACATGTCTGGTAGCTGCAAGATGCTCAGCTGACCGGATCAACTGACTGGTGAAACGCTTACGAGGTATGCTTCAACTGGGGTTCAAGCATAAGTTGCGAGGATGTATGTACATCATTATAGGTAAGGTACCTACCTAGACAACCAATTAAGAAGAAAACGCAGACCATCAACAACAGGGCGTTAGGGTACATCTCACACTGAAGTGTTTGTTTACGGGATGAGGATATTCCAATTGTTTTCCCACACACCAAAAAAAAAAAAAACGGGCTATTATTCTACCATGACTAACTAGGTACAGAAAAGGAGAGTTGCCGAAATAATCCATTTTCATCCATCTCTCTGAAGGATTGAGTCGGCCGCTGCCGCTTCAAAAGTTTTGGTAATGTTTGTTGGTTGGGGAGAGTTTTTGGGACACGGATACAGTAAGGTAAGAATTGAGAGCCAGGGGTTAGCCGTGCCACGCCCATGCAAAGACTTTGGAGTTTTTCTGCGCCACCGGCTTGCGACATGACATTACATGAGGGGGAGGGAAGGAGGGACGGAGGGAGGATCTTGCAGTTTTTGCAGAACCAAAACTGAGGAAAGGAAGAAAAAAAAAGTGGACAGTGATGAATGATTACGTGGATAGTAATAATAACAACAGTAGGGGGGTATTATAACAAATGGCCGATTGCGGCGACTTTTTTGTTTTAGTGTGGTGATCGGTCAGATTTCCCTCTTTCTGATCTGATGGTGCACTGGGGGGGCTCGGTCTCGCGAATTCCTGGAAAACCTAAAAAGATTGGCGGTCAAAGGATCTGTGGTTCATTTTTTTGATGAGGGAGAGATTCCGGTTGGTTCCGGAGCTTGTATTTCAGGTTGGTGCAGCAGGGCAAAGCGGTGACAAGAGCTAAAGAAGGTAGGGGTGGATTGGTATGCAGGAGACTGATCCAATCACATCTGATTCCTCCGCTGGGATTTTTTTTCCCTGGATTTTTTTGTTCTCTCTTCACCGCACCTGCAGTTCACACGCTCGCGCACTACACGACACATGCACACATACATAGGTACACACAGATACCTGCTGATGAGTTGCCGAACCCGACCGGGGTGTGGTTCGCAACCATGTCACAGCGTTCGGTTACCCCTGGCCGGGATCACGACATGTGCATCGTGGCGACTTCCCAGATTGACCTGTCACACAAAACTCCTCCTCCACCGGTATCCACGGTACAGTTTGGTCCAACCAAGGGAAGGAAAAAAGGGGAGGGGCCATGGCATGCAAGACAGACGAGAGTCAAGAGAAAAAAAAAAAGAAAATCCTGCCCATGCAGAGAAAAAAACCCCTGTACTTTTTCTCTAGTCCCAAGGTCTCACCGTTTGTTTGCTTGGTTTGATATGAATGGAATCGACTTTTTTCGGTAGTTAGTCCTCGTGGCACGACGTCCGAACCGGCCCTGGCGCCACCGCTATCTCTGGTGGCGGGCTGGTCCCGGGGGTGGGGGGGGGAGACTGGGGGACGTCAAGGTACTCTCTTTCGAGTACAAAAGGGGGACTGGTGTTCCTGTTTGTTCGTTCAAGTTTTCCTGCATTATCATCTTCATCATCATCACTCGAGTCACCTTTCTCTCTCTCTCTGCCTGTCTTCAACTTCAAGAACATATACGTTGTTCACTTGTTAATCATTCAAAATGGTTCTCAACGACCCCGGTTCCAAAGGTGATGCCATTGTCGCTTCGGCTCTACAGACAGGCATTATCCCGTCAAAGGAGGCCATCTACATGGCCAAATCGACAGTCACGTCCGCTATGGACCCTCACACTAAGAGCTATTCGCACATCAATGGCACCGTAGAGCAACTGCTTGACCGGATTGCCGTGTCGGAGCTGTGCAAGGGCTGGCCAGTTTATCGGGATGCATCTGAATGGGGAAACTATAGATCACTGTTCACTGAGGATGGGACTGTGTGGACGAGTAAGTTTTCTTTCCTTCTTCCCCCTTCTCCTTCTTTTCATCATGCTCTCTTTTCATTTCATTTTTTTGGTCGTATTCTGGCACTGACAAAATCCACAGCCTGGAGTGGCCCCCAACCCGTCGACGAGTTCATCGCCGTCTCCAAAGCCGGCAAAGAAAAGGGCGTCTTCATCATGCACCGTGAGTGCGGCACCCTCGCCGAGCTAGGCTCCACCCCGACGCCCGACGGAGTCCGACGAGCCATTGGCAAGATGAAGGCCACCATTACGCACCGGTTCACGTTTCCCGAATCGCAGTTCGACGTCGATTGCGATTGCCGCTTCATTTTCTTTTGCGAAAAGGCCGCTGACGATCCCAACGCGGAATGGAAGGCAAAGTATGTGAAGCTATTTTACGAAAAGGACAAGGTTGTCCCAGTTGATGGCTACACGGCTCCCCGCTTCGAGGCCGCAGAACTGGATAAGTATCCCAAGGGGTACTGTTTCCTCGGAGCGGCCCAGGCGAGATTGGGTTACGAGATTGATATTCATCTGCCGACTCCGTTTGACTCGGCATTGTGGGATCGCATGTATGGAGAGATGGAGAAATGGTTGGATGGGAAGAAGGTGGATTTATTCTGGGAGTGATTTTTTTTTTTTTTTGGACTGACAGATAGATATGAATGCATTGCAGTTTTTTATTTTATTTTCTATTTTCTTTTTCAAGTTCTGAACACGCATTTGTGTGACATGACGACGAAACCATGGTAACACAACCCGAACTGAATGCAGTCATGTCAGCCCAAATTTTTTTTTTAAAATTTTTTTTTTACCTCTATGCATCTCGTCGTTGCAGCAGTGCAGTGCAGTTCCCGGGTAACACGGATATACGTGACACACCGGGCACTGGGTTGGGCGGTTGCAGGTCCGGATTTCGGAGAGAACGGGTTGGACCGGAGAGGTTCCTTAGGTCGGCTCCCCTCGGCACCGAGGAGTGCGTGCGTGCATGAGAGCCATTCTGCTGCCAGATAAAATGTGCCGAAGTCGGGCATGCATGCAGGTGAGATTGTCCGAGGGATACCAGACATATATTGAATGTCGTCATGCGGCTCTAGACGGTGAAGACGGCGAAGACGACAAGGAGGTCACGAGGTTACAGTCATGTCAATTCGTGAGTAATGCGTGATATTGGGCAGGATAGGTATGTTCGCAACCGCCTGAACCCCATGACAACCCCCAAAGGCCAACCTGCCAACTTTTTATTTTTTCTGTTTTTATTTTCCTATACCAAATGATGTGCCCAAGACCACCAAAAACAAAAGAAATCTTACTGACCCCGAGCATTCTCCAGCTGCAGACCTTCAAACGCCGTGACGATTCGCTCCAGGCCTCCCCACCAGGTAACCTGCGGTCCGACATTTCCTTGCTCCACCTTCTCCATCAACCTCTCCAGCGTGCCCATAAACATGCGACACATTCTCGCCTCGCCACACCGCAGTTGGAGCTCCTCGAATTGTGACTGTGTCATCTCCAACCGTGTGTTTGCCGGACATGCAGCGAGCCAGCTGGCCAACCACTCTGCCGCCTGTTCCACTCGGTTCTTGACAGTTTCCAGACGAGCCATTATCTCTTCAACTTGCGTTGCATACTCTTCCCTTACTTCCGTGATGACCAACCCCTTCATCTCCTGAGACAGAAACCCCGCGAGAGACGCTATGATACCCTCGAGTTCTCTCTGCAGGAAACACACCTCCCTAGCCATCTCCCTCTGGAGAAACACGTCGTATTTTTCCCTCCTCTCAGGACTTCCTAGGACTTCCATCGCTCGATCTAATTGTAGACGGGCCTCACGAGCACAGGGCTCAAAACCGCTTTTTGAAGGGTGGAGAGATTGAGAGAGGGATAGGTAAGAAGACCAGATGGTTTGGGGAGTGGCCGTGTAGGGGGAGAGGGACAGGGTGGTGTAGTGATTTTGGCGGAGGGTATGCATTTTTATTTTTGATAGTGATCTCGGGTTGAGCTGAGTTGAGTTGGGAGTGAGGTTGGTGTTGAAAGTCGAGATCGGTTGTCGAATTGGAAACCTCGGAGACTCTGGAGGGTTTACTAACCAGGTGAGTTGCACGAGTTGAAATGGGGGTATATATATGCAGTCCTGACCTGGGCAAGGGGACGCGAGATGGAGAGTGAATGTGATATAGCAAAAGGTAGTGAACGAGAGTAAGGCAAAACATGGCCGAGGTCGAGAACAGGGTTAAACAAGACTCACAGAACAAAGCCATGGTTGAGTTCATTGTCTTGGGATTTTACTTCTTTGTTGGGAGTCGAGACAATGACCTGGTTCCAATAGCCTCGTTCTAGTAGCCTCCCGGTTTCCCGTTCGATGGTACGATGGAGCAAAGAGTGAGGAAAGCACACCCCTAGTCTGGCTACCCCTGGAAACAAACGAAACGCCAAAATAAACAATCGCGATTTCACTTCGTTGGCGGCATCGGATAACCTTTTCTAATATCGACGTTTCGAACGTACGGCAATGTCTCGTGCGGGACAATTCCACACCTCTGATACATGTATCAGTGTAGCACACCCTAGGAATTGATACTTTAAGCGGCGCACACCGACTGGAGTCAGGTACAGTTACTGTCAATGGGAGTATTGCCTAGGTAGTTGAAGCCACGAGCACAGGTGAATGACAAAGCCCGTCCTCAGACTGGACTGGAAGCAAACGTCTACTCCACCTGGATTCCAAGTCCCCATGTGCAGACCGCATTTCCATTCTGGCTTATTCCGCAGACTCCTCATTTTGCAGACGCTTTCACTGCAATTTCTGGCCCGCCGGAGGGTTTGGTGAGACTGCTGGGGACGCTGAGTGGTTGTTAGCTGCATATGTTGTGACTTGTGTTTACGGATATACGGACTTATAACGATTAAAAAAGCAGTCTGCAATTTTGCTGAGGACTGGAAATCTCCCAGATGCACAAGTAAAGACTTGAATCTCTAGGTGGACCGTTTCATGAACTGTGACATGACATCCCAATAACGAGACTAAAACCTATCATGTTGACCTGCTGCCAAGACTCTATCACTGCAATTTCTGGCTTGGCGGAGGGCCTGGTCAACGCCTCCAAGCCCCGAAACCGTTGGCACGAAGCCTTTGGACAGTACCAAGATTGGTTCTGGAGAGAATCAGTCAAACTCTGCGAACTGCCCGCGCGGGTCACATCTGGTCTCATGCTCGATTTCCAGGGTCTGGAGACCAATCGGGCCTCTCCTCCGCAGTCACTGCAATTTTTTCTCGCTGGAGGCTTCTCTGCGGTGTTGAGCAGATCTATTTTTACACAATTGCCAAGCCTGTATATCACTGCAATTTCTGGCTCTCTGGAGAGGCTGAGTTTCCCGTTTGCTTCGTCATACAGAGCACCATTCCATGACTGTACAAATGTACATATCTCGGCGCGAAACGGTCATAAGGGGAGGTTTATGGGTATCGTTGTTATCAGCTCATCAAAAGAAGTCGAATGACGGCAGTTTCGTAGAGTTTGAAAGTCTTGCGCGGGAAATCAAAGATTGCTTCACTACAATTTCGGACCCTCTGGAGGGCTGGATGACCTCGGCTCTCACGTGACTTTGCGCCTGGGGCAAGCGGGGCAAGCGGGGCACGGGGCTGGACCCCGCTTCTCGAAGCTTCGTGTCGAGTGACGGAATTCGCGACAGCTCTTGCGATTGCTAATCTGCTTGTTTGCCCCATCTCGCATTGCATGTTCTGATCAACTTTATAAACCTGCTCTATCATTATTGATATTTCTGCGTTGAGAAAGCAAAAACTATTATACCTACCTCTCCAAATCCTAAATCACCTACCCAGAACAAATCGCGAGAACATTGACGACACGAGAAAAAAAAATGGGCGGCGCTATCAAACACATCAACTCGACCGGCGAGTTCAAGAACCTCCTCTCCTCCACGCAATATGTCGTCGTCGATTTCTATGCCGACTGGTGCGGGCCCTGTAAAGTCATCGCGCCCAAATACGCGGAACTCGCCGAACAACTCTCCGTTCCTAACTTCCTGGCCTTCGCCAAGGTTAACGTCGACAAGGTGCAAGCCCTCGCAGCCGAGCACGGAATCACGGCGATGCCATCCTTTATCTTCTTCAAAGATGGAAACCGAGTCAAGGTCAACGGGACACTCAAGATCGAAGGCGCCGATTGGATCAAGCTGAAGGAGGCGTCGGAGAAGATGGGTCGGCTGGCCAAAGAGAAGGCCGTGGCGGCAGGGGAGCTTTAAGAGAATAAGAGAGGTGGAAGAAGAGATACCTAGTGGACGAGAGAGAAGATACCCGGAGAGAAAAAGATACCCAATAGAATGATTGCGCCGACATGGGAACGGCGTTCCTGATCGGCGGCCAGTGGACGAAGGGTGCCGTGTTTGGGATGCGATGATGTCATTCCATGTCCCGGATAAGGTGACCCATTTTCTCGGTTGCCATATAGGTGGTTGCATGTCTTCCTCTCTTGTCTGTCTCTATTGCCGGTCGTTCTATTCTTTTTTGAGCTCTCCAACTATATTTGCGATCCATTTTCCTCGTCTCGACCCTGTCGCCGCGAGATGGAACCCGACGCGAAACCGAGCTCCTCTCGAGAGCAGAGTCCACAGCGCGTTCCGGAACCACAGCGCGAAGACGAAAGAGACGAGACACGACACGATACCCAACAGCCACATCCCCGCGGCCAGCTTGCGCGAAGGAGTATCCATCCCGAAGAAGGTCTCATTCAGCGCCAACCGATGCATGTCCAACATGACGGGGAACAAAATGATCAAGAACAAGAACAAGGTCAAGGTCAGACAGTGGCGCAGCCGCACCACGAGAGCGACCGTGGTGGTGCGCCCGCTGTGAGGCTAGATATGGATTTAGATGTTGATGTCCAGATGAAGGCGAAGATAAAAGGGGATATTACACTATCAATACTGTGCGTGGCCTTGTGCAGTGTTGAAGTGTTCGTATTGGGATGTGTTTTGCTGACGTTAGCAGGGGGGGAGATCAAGGGGGGAAACGGGAAAATACTGGCTAGATGTGTTTTCGGAGATAATGAAAGTTATTTTTGTTGTCAAGAGTGAGTCTTATGGTGGTCGTGATGATTTGGGTGGTGTTGGTGCGGTTCGGTGTGTGGGTGTCTCGGTTTGAGCATCACGCGCCGCTGGTGACTGACTCTGGTGTGCATCACGTTCCCACCCCACGCGTCCAGATGAGTGTTACTGGTCCCGAGCTCAGGACTTTGTAGGTTGCATGAGTTTTTATCGTTTGCTTAGGAGTGTTTTTTTTTTTGTCGTTTGCATCGAACTTTTCGGGCCGTGGTCCTGATCGGGTTCATAACGACTCACATCACAGCTCCAGACTGGATACCTTGGAGACAACTTTCAAAATGACACGAGGTGGAAGCAAAAGCCGCAAGTCGAGTGACCGATCAGAACTCCTGCAGACTATTGGGAGCGCTGCACTCGCATATGGTATTCAGCGACTTACGCGCCAGGAGAGCAGCAGCAGCAGCAAGAAGAACCCTCCATCGAGCACGACTTCGGCGAACAAGAAATCCTCCCGCGAAAGCTCCGATGACCGCAAATCTCGGTCTGGCGACAAGTCTAGCGACAAGAGCGACAAGTCAAGACACAAGTCAAAAGAAGGCGACGGACACAAATCGAGAGACAGAGACAAGTCCAGCTCCCCTTCTTCTTCTTCAAGACGAGATGAAGCGAAGCCACCCCCAAACCCCTCCATGGACCGTTCCAACAGCAACAGCAGCGATCTCCACCACCACATGTCGCAGCTCGCTGCGGGGGTTCTGGCCTTTGGGGTGCGGCAGTATATGCATCACCGGAAGGAGAAGAAGCGGCAACAAAAACAAAATGAAGACCACCCTGCTCGCCCCCCTTTTTCCCAAACACAAGCAGGAAATGGAAATGGAAATGAAAGGGACAGAGATCGAGACCGTGGTTTCCATCGGAAACACAAAAGAGAGACAAATCCAGAGAAAGAGATAGCAGTGGCTCTAGCGTCTCTCTCTACCGAGCTAGGGGCAACGCAAAAGCGCATTAAAACTCTCCGAGATAAGAAGAAGAAATGCAGAGACGATTGTGAGGTCTATCAATCCCTAATAAGGGAAGAAGAGCGGCTCGGCTCGGAGTTGGATGCGCTGAGGTCGAGTGTGAATAATGTGAGGAACTTGGGGGGGTTTAATACCATGCCAGAAAAAGGGAGGGATAGAGACGGGGCCAGGGAGTGGGACACGGCGAGGGATAGGGAGAGGGTAAGAGCTCCTGACGGGATGGGCGGTGTGCAGAGGACATGGGGAGAGAGGGACATGGCGAGGGAGAGGGCAAAGGCACCTGACGAGGCAAGGGTGGGACGGAGAGAAAGAGTACCGGACGGGGCAGGAGATGGGCGGAGGGTTAGAGCCCCGGAAGTGGCGGGAGAGGGACGGGGCGCAAGATTCCCGGGCGAGGTTCCGGATTCAGCAAGGCAGGGACAGAGGGAGAGGATGGTTCCAGGAGAGACACCTCCAAGACGAGACACTCAAGGCACTGTTCGACGAGAAAGTCAACCAGGCAGTATCCGACGAGACAGTCAGCAATACAGTACCGGGCGGGACAGTCAACAAGGCAGTACGAGACAAAACGGCGAGAAAGCAGCTATAAATGTTGGTCTCGGCATAGGATTGGGTCTTGGGTCCGAGAGGAGAGACTGGCGCGAGAGGGAAAGACAACGAGAAAGAACCAGAGAGAGGGGAGCCCACACAGAAAGAGTCAAAGCTGTCAGTGGGATGGGAGATGGCGAGAGATCAAGGGTGAAGAAGGAAAGGGAAAGCGATAGGGCGAGTCAACGAAACGACGGCAGAGAGCGAGAGCGAGAGCGAGACAGAGTCCGTGAAAGGGCTGGCGAAAGGGCCCGTGAAAGAAGACCAGGAATGAGATGGGCAAGCGATATCCCTAGATCATGGGGAAGCGATTATCGACGGTGGGGAGGGCCAGTAGAGACCTACTACTCGGAGAGCGAATACATTAGGATATAGCTTAGCTTCCCATGTTAGACGTGGAAGTACTATTTCATCAGTGACAATGGCTTGAAAGTTTGCTAGGTGTCAGCTCGTTTCAGTGACTTTGTAGTGGCGTTGTCACTGAATGCATCCAGCAGACACAGCTACATGTAGTTGGCGTGCCCACGGTACGGCCCGTCGATTATCGTAGATTACCGGGCTGTGGCGTACCCCCAGGAGATATCCACGAGATCAAGTGGTGGTCGCACTGCCTCCTCGGCTGAATTCTCGCGCATCAGACAATGCCGAGGAGTTTTCCATCTATATCTTTGAATTGGTAGGATCACTCCACGTCCCGACCGGCAATACTACCGTTTAACCTGGTGGGGCTGCAGGTCTAGTTTGATTGCGGCGTAACCTTGAAGGAGCAAGGCACAAGCGGCGCAGCACGGCAAGCACGGCAGGCGGTTGAAAAAATAAAAGAGACAACTCATTACTTTACAATATCTTTGAAGGGGCGGCGGTTTGCCCAGGCGCTAGGTACCTCGAGGTACCGTCACACCACCGAGATATCTCCTAATGATACTTTCTTAACACACCCACCGCTTCGTATTATGAGCATCAGGCCAGGCGTTCGACTGAAATAGTTAAAAAGGCTAGAGTGTCTAATAGGATTCTACCGAAAGCATAGGCCACTGGCATTTCGCAGTCTCTTTTATTTTGTCAATCGCAAGCACGGGTTAAAAAGGGCCTGGTTTTATTAACCCTGGCGCATCTAACTGACCATTGACATCAAGCGAACCATGAATCAGAGTTATGTCGATGCCTAGCGCAGAAACATGGAAAACGTGTACAAACATGCAAGCGTGGCAAGTGTCGGGTGTAACAAGCCCCGGGGGTCCGACAAAGGTCCTTGCAAATCTTTGGCAGGGGAAGTGTTTTTTTATGGTCCTGTTGTCAAGCTTTGGGGCTGAGTCTTGATCAATGCTTGCTCTGCTTCATGCTGCTTGATCTGCTTCGTCTTGATCTGTTTTCATTGATCTCCTTCATTGATCTACTTTGCCTTGATCGACTTCATGTCAAAGTATCTAGCGATGCAGTAAACCTGGTTATCGTCGGAGCTTAGTTCTGCCTCGGAAACGAGAAAGATGAAGCGCGATGTACCGGATTACAAGCCATTCCCACTGCGGCCGCCCTTCCTAGCGGCACTGCTCCTTCTCGTCTGTTCCCTCTTTGCTACGCTAGAATACCTCCTCCACACGCTACCGCAGGAACACGACCGGACGGGCATTCCCCACGATTCCCCATTTGTGCCTTTTCGTAAGCGATCCGTCGAGTCAGAATCGAAAATCCCAAGTCATATCTTGACAACTACGAAACGTGAACAACAACAACAGCAACAACCCGATCGACGGGTTCCACCATCCACCAACTTTGCGGGGACAGCTGTGATTACCACGCGCATCACGGTAGCGGACCGATGGTACGGCGATGCCGGCGATCCTTTTCAGCGAACTCCGCTTTTCCCCAACGACGATGCGAGTGGGAAATGCATCTACTACTATGCCGGTATTGTTATCACAAAGGAGGAGTCGGGATGTCTGGCTGTTGTTGGCCTTCCGGAATCAGAACCGCTTCCACCGGGATTGAAGCGAGCGCCGTGGTTCCGCGATGTTTTTGCTTTCCCCGAAGACAGCACTTGTGGCGATGATATGTTGCGGTGGTTTAGCACCCCCCGCCTGGCGGAGCTGCCGAATCTCCTGGACCCGGAGCTGCGGAGTTTGTGGATGGGTTCGCTGGGAGGCATGTTCCGGGCGGTTGAGAGCTGTCTCTATCCGTCAGGGCAACCGACACTTCTCTTCAGTTCCACCAAGACCGCAACGGGCGTCAGTCCGGTACTCAAGCTTTACGCGGGCTTGTCGGCCAAGCGAAACGGGGGAATAGTGCGGCTCATGGGCGGTGAGCCGGTTATCGAAAAGTTTTGTTCCTTGTCAGCCATGAGTGGCGTTTCTGAGTTTGGCGTCATTGAGATGAACTCGGGAGTGCGCCAGACACTTATGGCGCCCAGGCTCATCACCATGCCGGTAGCCCCGTCGGCGTCTTGCGCTTCTGTTCCGGCGGGAGTTACGACTTCTGCTTCTTCTTCAGCAACGACAGGAACATCAGGTCAGAGCAGCATCGCCACTCCGACTGGACGTCCTGAAAATTCCACGCCTTCACCAACTTTTTCGTCGATAACAATCGAACAAGCACCGACCGTCACCGACATGGCCCAGGTCTGGCATACCATAACGCTCCCAACCCATACATTTTCGTCGTTCACCACCAACGGCACGCTTCATTATTCCTATATAGCCAGCTTCATCGCTACCACGATTCTCATTAACGTGCCCGCCATACTGGTGACTCCTTCGCTACAGACCACAACGGATTCTTTTGGTGTGGTCACCACCATCACGACATTTCCCGGAGCCAATCCGCTTCTAAGGGAAACCACCACGGTTCTCACCGATAGTTTCGGCTCCATCACCGCTACTGTCCGAACCAGCGTTCCCAAAACCTCATTTGTCAGAACGACTACCGACGCGCAAGGAAAACCCAAAACGGAAACGGTTTTCCCAGTAATCCCCATCGTGCCAGACAGTAGGCCCGCCGAAGACATTGTGCCGATAACGCGGTATCCGCACGGGGTTTATTTCGTGGTCTATTTCCTGCCGGCGTTGTTAACGGCCTTGCTGTTAATTCCGGTGCAAGCGCTGGATGGGGAGCTGAAATTGTTGATGCCTTATCGGATTCTCACCAAGGATTCTGCATCTACATCTGACCCGCCGCACGTTGATTCCTCGGGAGCGGAGGGCACTACAGGTACAGCGAATACGGGAGGGAATGAAAATGGAAAGGGAAAACAAAAAATCCACCCGCTAACCCTCCACACCCGCGGAATTGCCGGCCGCCTATCTGGGTTCCGAATGCTTGTGGACCACGGCGACCCTCTTCCTCTCTTGGGAGATGCTCTCGTCGCGTGTGCGGCCATGCTCGTTGCTCTTTCCGGAGAGACCGTCGGTATGAAATTACGAGGGTCGTGTCTGCGCGTCGATGTGAGTTCGTGTATCATTACGGTAGCAACTTTCCCTGGTCCGGCGCGTGCTGTAGAAGCGTTGCTAGGGATCATGATCCTTTTGGTGGTAAGCCTCTGGTGGGTTTTGGCGAGATGGAGATCGGGAGTGGCGTGTCATCCGGGAAGTGTAGCCACAGTTTGTGGATTACTACAGATACAAAAAACGGTGGAAATCCTCAAGACGGTAAAGGAGCCGGAGAAAGAAATGGGAAAGATACAAATCAAGTTGGCCTGGACGGACGAGGGGCCGCCAGCGGAGAATTATGGTTTGATTATTGAAAAAGGATCGGGGACGGGGAGTGGGACAGGGGTAGGTATACCGGCGTGGAGGGAGAGGACAAATGACTCTACTCTTACGTCTCTTCCTTCTAGAGGGAACAAGTTTGGCAGAGACAGAGACACACAAGGGTTACGACTACACGTCCCGACATCCGAACGGACCACGCAAGGCGCGTTTTTACTGTTTCTAATCGGCCTGATGACGTTGATTCTGTACTATGAGCAGAATGAGTTTTCCGACCCTAGCGAGTCGGCGTTTGAGGCGTTTATGGACAGCCAGAGCTTCGGCGTGACCATGCTCTTTGCGGTGCTGGGGGAAGTGACGACCTTTACGTGGGATCATATTCACAATGGTGAGTTTCTCTGTCTCTTTTCTTCTCTTTGTATTTCCCTCTTTCCTTCTTTTTCTTCTTCTCTTTTCTCCCTCTCTTTTCTTTTCTTGACAATCACTAATAAGAAAAGGCTTCGCTGAAACTGCCATCTACCTACGCATGGCACAGCGCCCGCAGCCCGCGTCCCTCTCTGTCCTCGTCCCGCGACCCACCAACGTCTTTGCCGGAATCTGGTCGGCCCTTCGTCGACGCGATTTCCTCGGTGCGAGCATCGCGTTTGCGGGAATCCTTTCTAAATTCCTCCCTGCTCTATTGTCCAGTATACCCTTTGCTTCGGCACAAACCTGGAAAACCCATGAGATATGCACGTGGACGACAGTAGCGGTTTTGGCAGTCATGATCATTGTGATGTTGGGATATATTCGCTTTGCGCGATGGCCGGATATTCCAGTGCCGGTAGGGTCGTTGGCCGGAACGGTGTATTATATTTGTGATTCGTACATGCTTAAGGATTTCGAGAGGTTGTCTACCCTAAAAAAACGGGAGCGAGACAGAAGAGTGGAGAGGATGGCGAGAATGTACAAGTTTGGATGGACAACGGGGGTGTCGGGAGAGAAAAAGATTGGCTGTGATTATGCCGAGGGAGGACAGGGGTTTAAGTTGCGCACTCTGACCGCTCAGGGGTTTGGCGTGGGGGGGAGGATGAAGGGGAGGTGACCAAAAGAGAAAGAAGAAGAAGGAGACTGGAGGTGACGAGCATTATGATGTGTACAGACAGTCTTTTTTGATACGGCTTATAATATGATACCCCATGTTCTCATTGTGTCGGGCATCAATGCAGATTGCTCAGTTCAAAGAGAAACGTACCTAAACAATGAGCTTCTACCTGACGGCTAGATGTATACCTACTTACCTGGGTACTTTGGGTAGTTTAGATGGTCCTTGGGTATGTCGTGAATGGAATGGGATGGAATTGAATCTCCTCAACTGCATGTGCTCATGTGGTCCACTTATTATCTGAAATTTCAATTCCCTAATTCAACAGCCAAGAGCACCTGGTGCAGTGGCAAGCATGTGCAGACCTAGAGGTGATTCCTCCCCCAGCCTGAGGGATTCTTCGCGGGGGCGTGTGATAATTCCCAGAGTGTGCATTCGAGCCCTGTTCCGAGTGTTCTTGGTTGTTTTCTCTCTCTCTCTCTCTCTCCTTTCTTTTTTTCTTCTTTTTTTTTTCTTTTTTTCTTTTTTTTT
>Ga0247765_1000054_pt1 | contig 83919 bp, 65 predicted proteins | sample UWRJL106311C6_FD_179949 | JGI IMG/M metagenome (GOLD analysis project Ga0247765, IMG submission 179949) | Plant litter microbial communities from Arlington Agricultural Research Station in Wisconsin, United States - UWRJ-L106-311C-6 | ecosystem: Environmental > Terrestrial > Plant litter >... | reverse complement strand
CCCCCCCCCTGCGAGTGATGGCTTCGTGTAACCACACCAGGCTACTCCCTTTTGTCCTTTGCCTACCGGGTATGCCACTGGTTGCGGGTTCTCGACCCCCTTGCTTCCTTCCTCTCTTGCCCCTACCCTTGTCTCGGTTTGTTTTCTTGGCCATCAAGCCGTATGTGGTGCTGTGGTGTGCTGAGCTGTGCGGCGGTGGATGTGATGCGGCCACGCCATGTCACGAAGTTGCATGCGTGTGCGCGTGCATGTGCATGTGCGTGCATTTCGGCTCGGAAGAAAACGAAAAAGAAAAAAAGAAGCCAGTGAATAGATCTGTGGAATGTTCTGCGTTGTGGGGAGGGAAAGAGGTGCTTTGTTACACAAGGATGAAATACACATGTTTGCATTGGGAACAGGATGAAAGGGAGTGAAATCTCCCCAAAAGATGATGGAGATTGTGCATCACGGAAGGACCCGAACTGATACCTATTGTAACCGCGTAGTATAGCATAACATACCTAGCATTGATAGCTACCTTTCACCCATCTGATGTAGTGTAAGTCTGGTGTAGCGTGGTATCCCCACCCGGTGGCTTTTAACTTGTTCATGCTACCTTTAGGAGACGACGCCGTAGTGTTGCCGCAAGTTCATCAGGTCCCGCCTCCCTCCAGCCCGGATGGGAGATTCAAGTTAAGGCAAGCTTTTCCTGTCCTGTGGTCGCGAGCATCCAATCGTGCGGGCGGTTCTAGCAAAGCGCCAGAGACCCCCTGTATGCCATTTTGAGACAAAGGATGGATATCCTCTTCCGCCAAACTGGGAACTCAGCAAGGAATCCAACATGGGCCAAGAAACCCCATCTCACACCCGATGACGGTGGCGCCGTATGGCGCAGTGGGCCGGCTCGGACCGGAATACGAGGCGCTGAAGCACCAACCACGGGAGCACACTCACACAACAGTGGCCATTGTCATTGTCACCAGATGCTTTGAACAAAAAAAATAAAAGTTACTTACGTCACAGACACGAGACACGGGGGTGTGTATAAACAAATATACATTTTATTCCAATCCCTCTGGCTGCGTTCTTCATCCCCACATATGCAATCCATCGGACATCGGCTCCGTTCACGAACGCCCAGCCATTGTTCATCCCCCCCTGCACCTTGTTTTTTTTCCCGTTTCCTTTCTTAACCCTGCTCCTTTTCTCGCCGCACGCGGCAACCTCCACCCCAGCGTGCCAAGCAGAAAAGCCAGTTGTTTGGGATTTGCTGATTCTCGAAGGCACAGGGGACCGTCAAAAACGGGCCGGTCTGTCAGCGACCTCGAGGCGCAAAATGCAGGGCGACGCTTGCCGCCTGCAGCCCGCCACGGGGGATTGCTACCCACGCCTGCCATGACCAGCATCGCCATGGTGGTGTAACGTATCTGATAGACATTCGGCAAGGGCAGACGGCACATCCCGTCACCTCAACTGCTAGTTATACCAAGAGAGCTCCAGGGGGGAATGCCATTACATACACGCCCTTGAATTTGGTGGTTGCGGCGCACGAGGCCAACTGGCCAACAGGCAACGTCAGTTCCTCACCTCGCATACGAAGTACATCAGAGTAAAATATGATTGATGTGCTCTGTGATCCGGCCACCCCAGTGTTGGCTCTGCTCCTTCCTCCCCAGCCCGTTTTTACCCCTCGAGGCAATTGGCACCTCGGGGTACGGATACGAGGTAGCTAATACTCCCCCAAGTAACTAACTAGCGCCTACTAGCCACGGGTACATGACCCAAGCCCTGCCCGGTGCGGCATGGCGAGGTGGGATTCAGCTTTGCATGCCTTCAGCGTAATCCGGGGTAAAGAATGGCCGGCGTCAAATCTCTTTCATCTCGGGATGTCAAGCTGTGGCTGCATTAGACCGATCCAGGAGCGAGCATTAGGCCTGCATTTGTACAGTGACTTGGAGGTACATGGGATGTGGCAATCGAGGCACCTTGCGCCCTACTCCCATCGCGCCAAACCCAGCCAACCATTATAACCTTGAGAAGAACGGAAACCAAACGCGCGCAGCAGATGGTCATCGTCGGCGGGTTTTTATGGAGGCGGCTAGGAACCAATCGCCTGATAACCTCTATCAATAATGACCAGTACGACTTCGTCTCCCAGAGTTTCCGGAAGCGGTTAATGCTCAATGATAAAATGCAATGGGCCTTGTAACCGCTTGGAAGCGAATTTTCGCACGTTTCCGTCCTCCCGTACTTGCCTTTATTTACGTGATCTACATCTACTGCTTGCTGTCGGCGCGGTTGCAACGACGCTGGGGGTGAGTTGCAGTCGAAATTCCGAAGCCAGTCACCATATGCAAGAGAAAAGGCTGGTAGATTGCGCTTGGCAGCAAGAGTCTTTTAATTGCTAGACCCTTTTCTTCACCGCGACGGTAAAATGGGAAATCCCAGCCGGCAGGATTTCTGCTTCGCCCGTCATTGCCTGTTTTCCCTTGAAGGCCATGACGTAGCAACTAGTGGGTATGGATACCCCTCTGAGGGGTAAAAAAACAACCCACCCCGCCAGCGAAGGGGCTTTGGAGCAAAAACAATCTGGAAACCGCAGTGAACAACGAAGCACCAGGAAGATTGGTGTTGCTGAGGAGGGTACCCCACATACAGGGAGCTACAAGGATCGTTTTTTTCTGCGCAGCACGTGCAGCTAACTATCACGGAGCGCTTGGAAGGGCGGGGGATTTGCGTGCACCGAACAGGAGAAGTGGGGAATGGTTGGTTGCCCACAACCTAGCATCCAGTGGTCCTGGTATCCTAGCATCCAACTGCAACGCAACCAACACTCTTCATCATGGTTCCAGCTCCAGTAGTGGTGGAAACTCCGGCAACCGAAGACGAGCGCACGCCGTCACACCACTGCGAGCTGGCCAAGTCCAACTCGACAGCGTCACGGTTCTCAATCCTATCCCATGTTTCGGTCCGGGCAATTGGCACAATCCCCATCGGCGAGCTGAGGGTGCACGGCCGCTCCGATTCCCCATCGACTGAACGGGACGCAATCAAGTCCATTGTCGAAGAGATGGACCCGGCCCTGCCGTCTCCCCGTCTCGTCCCGCCGTGTCTCACCCACGGCGACGTCTTCCGCCTCTTGGACTTTCCCGGGGAGTTCATCGTCGGTCATGACGTCACTACCATGACCACGAGCGAGAGCCTCCAGGGCTTCCGGGACATCCCTCCCGGTGTCCACTTCCTCTGGGTCCAGAAGCCCGACCCCAGCCCTCGCTGCGGCTACTGGTACCTCACCCGTGTCCCATGCTGCGTGCGGGTCAAGCAATGGGACAAGTTCAACGAGGTGCTAGGCGATGCTGCGAGTCAATACGAAGCCCGCGACCAAGAGGCCAATATTGAATCTGTCTACTCCTCTCTGGTGCCATACAACCTCTCGGGCACGCAGACCCCCACCACGGCATCCCCTGGCATCACCCCGACGACACTTTGGTGTGAGCTGACCGACGCTATCTCGACCTCGTTTCTCGACAGGGTTACGGGAAAATGGGGCGTTGGTGAGTGGTTTGTTGATACGACTGACTGTGTTAAAGGCGACTCGAGGCTACCTGGCGGAATTACCACCGCCAGCGAAGCTTACAGAACCGTGGTTGGGAATGAGCTGCAGTTTCTGTTCTCTCAGGATCTCCAAGACATTCGCATCCTGGACCGAGATGCAACCGGCCTCTCTACCACCGACACTACCGACCGGGTTCTGGCGCTCTTAAACAGCCCATCCGATTCCGTCCCAGAAGAGGATGTGGTCGCCGAGCTTCAATTCACCTTTATTACCGGAATCCACCTCGGTAACACAGCCTGCCTCGAACAGTGGTGGAAACTGGTTCTCAAGATACTCCTGCGCTCCTTCCGCCTCGTCCTCCAGCGCCCAACTTTGTGTCGGTGGCTCCTGCGAACTCTACACACACAACTCCGCTATACCGATAACCACGTCGAATCCTTTCAAGGCGACGACAGCCTCCTCTTCCGGACCTTGCCGCGGAGCAAGACTCTGCTGCGCGAGGCTTTAGCGGAGTACAAGCGGAAACTCAACTCGCTACTACTTGACCTCGGCGGCGCCATTACACAGGACCAGCAAGCTATCGGTCACGCCTTCGAGAACCTTGAGGCTTGGTTATGGAAGCATAGATGGGACTTACGATGCTGCACGGTCACTTCTCCCTTTGCTGGCGGAGGCGATGGGGAGGAGGAAGAGGATGACATGCCGGTTGTTGTGGATTTGGACGAGAATGGTAGGGAGCTTGGGTTGGTGTCGTTTCATCGGGATTAGATCGATCATTGGCATAGGATGTGACGGCGTTGGTCGGGTTTCATGTTTGGAAAGCGAGATACAATATTTAGATTTTGCCTTTTAATTGCCACAGTGACTATTTAGAGCTGGAATTAGATGGTAATGCCCTGAGAAGAAGAGATTTACTGTTTGGGCATACGTGTTGTCTCGCTTTAATTCGTCGTCGTCTGTCCCTCTCCCGTAGGTTGTTTACTATGCGCCCGCCGGCCTGCCAGATGTCAGAGTATTGGACTTGCCTCTCCGCGGTGGCTTCCCTATGTGCCATTCACGGTTCAATGCCGTCTCCAACTTGAGTGAATGGATCTTTGAGTCCCGGTCATATACAGCACCCGCGGTGTGACGTTAGGAGCGGTACCGCAGGCGAAAGGCGAATGAGGGTAAAAAAAAAAAGGCCTAGAATACCCGAAGTTAAGGGGGAGCTCATTAGACAAAAACAACGACAACAACAACAACGGGACCATGGCAGAAAAATAACTACCAGTATTTATTCGTACACCAGCAATGAATCCTACGGAAACACGACAGTCAAACATCACGAATGACCCGGCTACCCAGCCCAACACCCCGGCATTGCAGACCTAGGGTATAAAAAGGTGCCCAAACCCTCTCGGAGACGGGGGCTGCTCGTCTACGCTAGAAAGAGATTGTTTCCCCCCCGCTTCTCTCCGCCCCTCAGCATTGCTAGGGTTAAGGGGGAAAGCAAGTGTGGGTCTCATCGCATCCATCAATCCCCATCACCCTGGTAACAGGGTTTATTTTAAGTAAATAAAATTTTTAAACAAGGGGAGGTGAGGGGAGGCAAAAAGAACATACAACACCAAAGATTCGCTGGTCGAAGCCGACCCAACTACTAGTTTGGCCCTCACTGACTTATCTATGGGAGAGCGGACGGGATCCCGAGTTATCCAGTGGGTATGGTCGTATGTAGTAGATGAACGGAGAGATGTGGGGAATGAATGGTGTTCACAGTGATCAAGTGTCCGCGGGAGGCCTTACTCGGGGTAGCGGCTAGTATTTTTGTCCCCGTTAGCGCTAATACGAAAATACAAAATACAAGACAGTTTTCATAGTTGCGATGGCTGGGCAAGATGTTGAAGGTCTTGGTCTCAGGTCCAAATCCTGGAGCTGGGTACCTTCGCTCAACACCCATGAAACAGCCCTCTGGCCGTTTGTACGGTGAAGAACCTTGCAACGCCCCATCACGTCACACGATGGCTAGCTTGCAGGGGCCAGACTGTATGGATTTCGACTGGCTTTTCCTGAGGAGCTAACCGCCTTTTGACATCTTGTTCCATCCGATTACAGCTATTCTTGTCCATTGGAGAACAGCTCAGTTCGCTTGAAGCGGGCTTCTTTGCTGTCCCCGGGCATTCTCTCGTTCATTGACCTTCTTTCGCTGTATCTCAATACTCTTGCGGAAGTCTGCGTGAAGATAGTTCAAATAGTCTGAACATACTACACACCGAATATCTTTGAGAGAGTGGACTTACTTCTAGCCATGCCCAGGTTGTACCCCGTTTGCGGCCCCGCAATCCTTGTCATCATACGGCGGTGGGAGATGTAATGACGAACAAGGTATCTCCTTTGAACGGGCAACCGAAATCGCACAGCGTTCTTGCTCGCCGCCAAATCGGCATAGTAGATTCGCAAGGAGCTCGGCAGAAGACTTCGCCCTAATGGACTCGCACCATTGCCCACTGGTATCTGCTAGTCTCTTTATCGAGGCATCCTAGAGGTAGCTCGCCACATAGTGGTTGGCCCGTTGATTACCTCGGTGGGGGGAAGAGAGGGCGGACAGCATTTGCTGATCACGTAGTTGCCATGGCATTTTTGCTGCGAGAAAAGTATGTTCTTACCAGGCTCTTGTTGACCGCAGTCTGGTATTTTACTTCGCGAAGGACGAGCCGTTCTTCTCGTTCTTGAGCCCGCTACCTGTGCTTCCGGTCAAGCCGCACTTTCCGATAAGTATTTGGACTGCTGCATTAATTAATGATACGTCCAGGAATGAGCAGGGGTCATAACGGGGCGTACGCGTCCCATGTTTGCGGCCAAACCCCTCAAAACCGCCATGTTAGATCCGTGGTGACGGGCCAATCTGTCCCACAGAAGTGCTTGGCGGTGTTTAGGGCACTCCATTAGGATTCATCAATCATGGGGAGGAGTGCTGTCCTGTCTGCCGACTTACCAAGTGATGTCTTCCTCGCGGTACCAGCGTGGCACAGTGGCGCGAAGCTTGGCTCAAGGGCTAGAAAGGGGGAAGGGGGAAGGGGGAAGGGGGAAGGGGGAAGAGCCTGAGCTTTTATCTTATCGCCCCGCTCTTGTATGTATCGCTGCTCGACTTCCACCTCCATCATCCACGTCATTCCACCATGTTTCCAGCCACCATATCTCGCCCACATATCCACCACATAGCAAATCAATCATCGTCCCAATAATGTCTCGCAAAGGCGTCGGCCTCGCCGCCTTCGACCGCAGCCGGCTTACATCGGCGCAGTACGCGTCGCACGGCTCCAACCTGCGCACAAGTAATGCCGCCGCCCTCGAAACCCAGCTCGCCGTCTTCCGCTCGCTCCTCCAGCAATTCGCGCAGACGCACGCCAAGGACATTCGTTCCAACCCGACCTTTCGCGCCCAGTTTGCGCGCATGTGCGCCGCCATCGGGGTGGACCCGCTCGCCAGCAGCAGCGGCAGCGGCAACAGCAGCGGCAGCGGGTCCATCTGGGCGCAGCTTCTGGGGCGGTCGGTGAATGATTTCTACTTTGAGCTGGCAGTGCGGGTGGTGGAGGTGTGCGGTGAGACGCGGGGTGAGAACGGCGGGCTGATTGAAGTGCGCAAGGTACGGGAGCGCATTGTCAAGAGCCGCGTCGAGGGTGCGTCGGACATTACAGAGTGCGCGACCCCCAAAGGTGGCAAAGGCTGGCTGGTTGACCTCGAAAACAGGGATGATATTCTCCGCGCAGTGGGTACACTCAAGCCTCTCGGATCAGCCTACTCGGTGATCAAGGTTGGGAGCAAGCCGTATATCCGATCCGTGCCCAAGGAGCTCAACACGGACCAGAGCGCGGTGCTCGAAGCTGTTCAGGTGCTCGGTTACGTTAGTGTATCGATGCTGATGGTTAACTTAAGGTGGGCGCGCCCTCGAGCTCAGACAGCGTTGGAGGACTTGGAGGGTGAGGGCATGCTCTGGGTTGATAAGCAGAGTGATGAGTGGGAGTACTGGAGTCCAGGATTTATGCTCGAAAGCCAAGACCTGAGCGTTCCGGGATGAAGACGTCCCAGGGTGATGAGGGTAATCGGATACCCTTGACAACTTCATCACCTTGGAGCGCCAACCGCGGAGTTCGCTCCGGGGACCGCTACCTATCCTGAGTTCCCGCCCGATGAAGCAATCGTGGGGCACATGGATCGGCCTGGTTTCAAGCCAGGCATATTTGGTCGAAATTCAGGTCAAGTCCCGGTTCACTCTCCGGTATGATCGATGTGTCCCCGGCAGTGCCACATCTGAACATAGAACTAGGGTAACACGAACACCGCGAAGACGAGGCTCTACAGAAAAAGTACCCCGCCCAACATCCGAGGTACACAAGAAGCGTTCATCTACCTACCCACTCACTGTCTGACACCAGCAAATATTTGACATCAAAACATGACAATAGAGATTATACAGCAGGAATTCAGACCCCGCCTCCACCCTTGAAAGGTCTTCCTCCTACCTCGTCCATGGGCTTGGATATTTCGCCGCTCTCCCCCATTCCTCCCAAGGCCCATTCTCAGTTAAGCCTATACCAAGGTAGGCTTGTTTTTGCGCCCGAGCCTCGCTTCGCTCCAGGGGCTCAGTAATCATAAAATTCGTGTGCTCCCTTGGCGAACATTTCCTACACCACCAATCTTGCTGAGTGCGTTTAATAAGGTGGGTTGGGACCCATGTGGGGAGGCGGGTAGTCTTCAGGGCGGCCGATTGCGGAGCCGCCAGTCGGACGACCTCCGTCGCCAAAGTGTTTCTTGCGGAGGGCATGGAGACGCTTCTTCTTAGTGATGGTGTTGATGTATGTGCCAATAACAAAGGACACCAGGTTGAAGAACGGCACCCACGCGTGCTCAGGCAGGAACTTCTGTGCGAAGGCGAGGCAGATGGGTGAGGTGATCCAGCTAACACGCATCACCTTCCAGAAGCCAACCCGCACAGTCGCGCGGACATTGTGGACCGTCTGTGCGCCGGCGATCAGGGCCATGGCGACCAGATAGACTGTGTTCTGGATGGGGGCAATCTGTATTCAAGGTCAGTGTGGTTTCGTCGAGTTCAATTTGGTAGCTCGAGACGTACAATGAGATTGCTGACGAGGATCTGGAGGATCTTGGACCGCAGGCTTGTTCGGTCCTTGAATGCCTTCTGCAAGCACCAGATGAGGAAGTGACCGAGGGGTGCGCTGACGAGAGCACCATAGACAGCCATCTTGGGCACGCGGGCCGTGAAGTAGTTGCCATGCTTGTTGCGGTCTTTGGCCAACCAAGAGGCAAACAGTTCCTGTCCGCCGGCGAGTGTGCCGGCAGTGAGCATCTTGGTTCGCAGAGGATGATTCTCAAGCTGCTTAATGTACGCCTGGACATCATGTCAGACCCAGACGAAAAATGTCCACTCCCGACTTGATTGTCACGTACCGCCAGATAACCTTTAGTTCCTGCATTCTGCCTGCCGCCAGTGATAGCAGTGCCGACGACGGCAGCGACTGGGTGATGTCCCTTGGTGCCAGGAAGATTCCCGGTGGCAGCCTCGGTGACGGCGGCGGCAGTCGAGGCGACGAAGCTCTTGGGGTGCCTGTCGACAACATCCTGGACGCCCTGCTGGAGGGCCGTCTGGACCGTGTCCCGCTCGATCTTAAGCGTCGACATATCTGCTTGCTGCGATCAAATCGACATTTAGGGGTGCGCGGAATCTGTGGTGACGACCAGATTAGTCGGTTGCAATGAATCGAGCGATTCCGTATGCGATCTTTTGCGACAGTGCAATCGTGTCGCGGTCGGGGAGCCGGTGCCGAGATCTGTCGGGTTTGTTTACGGTTTTTGTCGGGATGCCAACAGAACGGATGCGCTGCCCGGCTGCTGGTGCGGATCGAAACGCGTCGAAGCTGCAACGCATTGACTTTTGGCAAAGGCAAATTGCAAAGCAAGGGAAAGAAAAATCGCAAGAGACTCACTGATAATGCGGAGGAGGGGGTTTGATTGAGGAATGCGGGTCAAAAACGTCGAGAGGTTCGGCTGGGCACACTCGGGGGCGAGTGTGGACGAGGAGGTTGGTTTTTTGATGGGGGTGAGGGAAGGAGCGACCAAGCAGAACGCAGCTGGAGCTCATCTTGCGTCGCGACTGGTGACGGGGCGACTGCTGGTCTGGCGACCGGGGTCCGTCCACTGCGAGAGGCGGGAGTGGGGACCTGAGACCACAAAACCCAGCCGTGATCGCCGTCTCTGATTGGCTGCATCCATGAGAGGCCGAGGCTTTGTTTTCCGACTTGCTGCTCTGGGAGACGACAACACATCGGCGCAGGCTGCGGGAAAGCTGATGCTGATCCCTGCTGCTGCCCCTGTCATTTATTGCAGCTTAAACTGCACCTCGGAGCCACTCGTCGCCCACACCATTGTCGCGCGTTGCTATTGGCTGCCACGATCAAGCTCACGATAACTGCCTGCTCCACCAAAATTGGGCTGATCATGGAAGATTTTGAGCCTCATTCACGGAATGCCACCTGGCCGTTGATGTTGAGCACACGGCCAGTGACAGAGAAAGTTTTGTGCACTTGAAGAGCGAATGTAATCGCGTGCTATGAGGATTTATGTCACGGTAAGCTGGCAGCAGAAAAGTGCCCCAACCCCCCCCGCATAGGTATCTTGGGAAAATGGCCTCTATGGGCTGTTTGGTGGAAGTGACGTAGTTGAAGTAGCTTACTTCTTTTCCTTGATCTGAAGGAAGTGAATCATCTTGTACCAATTCGCTGTATTTACTCTATCGAAAGGTTATGTGTTGACAATTTCAGGGCTGGTACATGGTCGGGTAACAGTTCTTTTCCTACTGTAGCGGCGATGTCGAGGTCGGCACGCGTCAGAGCAAGACTCTAGGTAGCCGAAGTTGTCGACATTGTTTTCTTCATTGTTGTGCGAGGTTGGTCCAAAAGTTGTGCTGCGTCCTGCCGCGCAACCACAGCCAGTTAGTTCCCTGCTCTCCTTACACCAAACCGCCGAGACCGTTCTCTTTCAGGACCTTCCTTGGATTAGCAGTAAACCTGGCGCACCTTCCTCGGTTGCCAGTGAATTTCCACTGGTGGTGAATTCATCCAAAGCCCCACCTTCCTCGCCTTCCCCCTCGATTTCTCTCCCGCTCCTCCCATTTGGTCGAGATGCCTTGGGGGTTCTTGCCGCCTTTCGGTGCGCGGATCGATACCTGTCTCATTGCCCAGCATGGATACGCCACTCCCAAGACCGCCTGGCCTTCGCGCACCACACATCGCAGAGGCTGTAGATCCTAGGCCGAGATCTGGGAGACTGCGTCGGGTGCGCCCACTCCCGATCCCTGTTCCCGTGTCGACTTTTGCGCCCTCAGTCCCTCCGCCCACACAGACACGGCGATGGGAACCCAGGTGTAACCATTCCCAAATGACACGTCTCTACCATGCGGATTACAAGTGCGAAGTGTGCCGCAGAACCGGCCATTTCGGCTGGGTGTACCGCTGCACTGTAGACCGGGAAGCCTTGATTCTGGGCGCCATACAGAGAGACGAACAAGTGTGTCAGACACCTCGTCGTTGCATAGCGATATCGCTAATAGGGGGCCAGGTTTCTTTCGATTTTCTCGGCCAAACTTTCGAAGCGCAGATGACGCTTGGGAAGTACGGCCAAGATGCCCGCGCAAACAAGTACAGCTTCTTGAGGGAGATCACCACCAAGCAGCTTCATACTTACACCCCAGACCAGTTGGTCACTATCCTCTTGCAGAGAGATAACGTTCGGGCTATGGTTGAAGCGGAGCGGCAGTTTACAGGGTATTCTGCTGCAAACAATCCTGGAAAGAAGTACCCCGATAATACCAGGCCCTGGATGCCTGACCCCTTGTACGAATGCCAGTACAAGATCTGTCACGACTGCTACCGCCTAGGGATGGACAAAAGTTGGATCAGCATGGACGCTGTTTTGCGTGGCGATGTCCTTCCAAGTTTAGCAACCGGGTTCGGCTTCAGCCATCAGGGTTTCAGGCCTACAGCCGATGTGACAATGGTCAGAGAACTTGGTTGCCGCGCAGTTCCTCTGGTATGTCTCTCACACCCTTGCGCTATGAGCCTAGTTAACGACTCTAGCCCTACCCTTATCCCTTGGGGAACTTGACACACCAGCGATCAGGCTCCTCGATGTGGAGGCTCATGGATGTCATTGACGAACATCTCGAGTCGGCCGCCCCCACAGATTCGACCGATTCGTCAACGACGATCGAGTCGAGCTCCAGTGATGAGTCCGATGATATACATGTATATCGGGGTCACTTACCACAGACTATCCCTGTCCAGCCGCTTTTTGGCCCCGAGGACGGAACCCACCCATCAAATGTTGAAGATAACGCCGACTTTACTGGAAATTCATCGACAAACTCAATCTTCGAAGCCGAATTATTGGTCCGTCCTCCCTGGACTCCACCACCTACCCCTGAGCTGGGATACGAGGCTGTATATGCCCATGAGCCCACGCCGGTCGACTTCGCTCAGGAACCGCCGTCTTACAATGGCAGAAGGTGAGAGTCCTGTGTGTAATTTGATCTGGACATTCTCTGACGCTCTCTCGCAGCCCGGCCTCGCTGAAGACGAACCCAGCTTTGCGAAACCGCGTATTTGCGTCAGTTCCATCTCCAGGAACCAGCCATAACCAGCGGCTCCACAGAGGCCATACTTGTCAGAACTCTTTTCCGTACCTCCCTTACAAGAGTGAGGAGATGTGTGACGTTGGCCTCTTCTTGCCGTTTAATCCAGACGTTTATGAGAGAGCATGCGAGACACCGCTCCCGAGCCCGACGCTTGACGAGAGCCTGTACTTTGTTAGGTGCAACACGATTATTGAAGGAAGTGAGGATGAAGAAGCTTCCACGAGCGACGATGCGTGCGACATCGCCGACACTGTAGCGATGACTGAGGAGGCCCTTGAGTCTGGCACAGCTGATGTCGTCGCGCATGTCGGGTAGCTAAGGTTCCAATCTGATGTGTAGACCTTGGACATATTTCACTTGGCATGCCAAGATGGCTTCAACCTGCAAGTGGTGGGTTGTTGCATGACACCGCACGGCCATTGATGATGTAGATATTGGTTCTGTTTGTAGTTTGTCTAGATACCCTGTCGTGGATTCCGTGGCTGGTCTGGAATGTCAAGAGACCATCCTGTTGATAATGGCCAAGCACATCAAATTGGAATTGCACGCATCTCATCCAGCGTCCAGTACTTGCGCATCGTCTCGGCCCTGAGTTCGTCCACTTCCTCGTCCAAATGCTTCATGAGCACATCTCCCCAGCTATCCATCTTCTCCTTCAACACAGACAACTCCAACTCCGTTTCCCGGTTCTGACACGCCCGGAGATAGCCCTCAAACACATCCATCCCCTCATGGATCAGTCGGTGCTGCCTCAACAACTCGCAGTCATTCCCTCCTCCTTTCCCACTTTTCCCACCCTTCTTCTTCCCAGTGAACGCAACAGAACTAGAAAGGGAGGAAGGAGAAGATGGTGGGGAACCGCCTTGTCGAAACTGCGGCATCTTTCGCGCCAAAAGCGGATACAGATATGTCTCTTCAATGTTGTGGTGCGCCGTCAGGTACCGAACTAACCGGAGACCTTCGTTGATGAATTGCTTGAGGGACATGCCGTGGGGGCGGCGGTTGGTTGTGCAAGCTGCGTGGAGGGTCGCCCAGGTGGTGCGGAAGTGGTCGTGCTTGTGAGGTATTAGCTGCGTGTGATATGAAACAAAGGATGAGAGAGAGAGAGAGAGAGAGAGAGAGAGCCCATACGAACAGCTCCATTTGCTCAGCTAGCCGGTTATACACGCGAAACTCCTCTGGGGAGAGGGGCGGCAACTGCGGGTGCGGGTGCGGGTGTGATTCCGGACTGCATTTTCCTGGTGCAAATTCTGGTTCTGGCTCTCGTTCTGGTTCGGGTTCCGATACGGAAAACTCCGGTCCCACTTCCAGCACCGGTTTGGGTATGGGTGATGTTCCCGGCGCCGGCTCCGGTTCCACAACCGGCTCGCGGGCCCAGGTCCTTTGCATCTGGTTACTGGTTTCATCTCCTGATGGCGCATCCGGAGCTGGGCCTGGGGTTTGGCTTTTACTTGAAGACATGATCAAAACTCAAAAAGAAGAAGAAGAAAAGAGCGAGACCCGATTCTAAGAGTCTGTGTTTCCCGGGTGCAGCTTCTGCTCGGTTCGGTGTTCGCTGTGGATGTCTTGTGATGTCGTGGACATGCGACTGCTGTGGAATGATAAAGCGGGGTGGGGAAGGCGTGGCAACCTCAAACTGCTTTTACCGCTGAGACTGGGTGTGGTCTGGCAGAGAAAACGAGACAATGGGAAAAAAAAAAAAATTTACCATGGCAGGGGGAGGAAGCGAAGATAAATCTAGTTTGAAAACCATAGCCTCCACTGGGATGGTTACCAACTTTGGCAAGGTCCTTCAAATCATCGCCGCTGACTCTGAGGATGTTAGCCGCGCGGGAGATCAAAGTAGACTAGGACCAATTAGCTGGTAAAGGCTCCCGCGCGGTCTTTGTCATCAGCAGCGGCCATCCACAACTACAAATCGAGACAAACTCATGAAAACTGGTTGTCATCGCTGCATATCTATCTATCTTACCATGTCTCGTAACTTTGGTATCGTACTCATAGAACTGTCGTTACCCTATCAACTGAGTATACACCCATATCACCCAAACTGTGCCATGCGGAACGCAGCGCTGCCAGACCATCTTCCGACCCGAACTCCCTGAACATACCCATATCGCTGCAAATGCAACTGGTCTGTTATCGTATCATGAAGCCATAATTGTAGTAACCACTAGAGATATTTGTGCCGGTTCTCCCAGAACTAGCGGTGCTCCGGTCGAATAACCCATAGTGAGCGAAGGCTGGTACCGCGCTGTTCCATTACGGCAACGTTGTCCAAGGCCTTCTTGAAGACGGTAACCATGCGAGCATTGTCACAATACTGGTTGAAGTGGTCCACCATCAACTTGGAGGGGACCTGTCCACCATGTCGCATGATGAATTTCGGTATCATCTTTTCGAAGTCCTCGACCGTCATCTTGTTGCCCGAACTGCTCGCTGCGCTAGGTCTCGGACGGTTTGCTGTAAATGAGCCGCTGGTAAAGCCCTGGCGGGTGGCAACACTCGTCAGGACGCTGGCCGAACTAGGGCCGCCCCTTGCACGGCGAAGGTTGATAGGCCGACCGCCATCTCCAAACTCACCAGTCCATGTCACTGTTCCGACAGGAAGGTCACGGGCTGCTTCCGCTGCCCGTCGGAGGCCTGTGGCTGCCTGACCTGCGATGCGATTGGCCTCATGCTGGAGCATCTTCTGATCCGCGACGACGTGTTTCTTGCCATTGCCGATCACCTTGTCGTGCTCAAGAGCGCTGTGGACACCAGACTTGGCAAAGATGCCCTCCATCAAGCGGTCCTCTTCGTTTGATGGCTTCTCTGAATCGTCCCTGAACTCTTCAATGCTGGCAACACCATCCATGGTGACCAGATTCTCAGCTTTACAGTCCGCACTGCCTGCTTTTGGATGCTCCAAAGGCTTTGGTCGATGTGCCAAGTACGGATCATTATCCCGTCCAGGCTGGATGACCTTTCTCGGGCCAGCTGACGCAGAGTTCCTGACCTCACTGCCCTGGAAGATCTCGCTGGTCTCCGTCACTCCGTCTTCGTAAGAACTGAGCGTGAAAAGATTGTGCAGATCTTGCAGCTTGAAATTTGTCCGCTGTTTTGGATCCTTTAGGACCTTGTTCGACAGAACCTGCTTGAAGATCTGACGCTGATAGATCTTCTCTTCAATCGTACCAGCTGTCATCAGCCGGTAGATCGTGACCTCCTTCTTCTGGCCCAGACGCCAAGCGCGCTCTCTTGCCTGGACGTCAGTCGAGGGGTTCCAGTCAGGGTCAAAGATGATAACTCGGTTGGCCCCTGTCAAGTTGACTCCAAGCCCGCCCACTTTGGTTGTCAACAGGAACACATCGAGATCCGGCTCGTTGTTGAACCTGTCAACCAAAGACTGTCGCTGCTTGATGGGGGTCTTGCCGTCCATGCGGAGATACTTGATGCCATCCAAGTTCCTGACAAACTTTTCGAGGATGTCGAGCATCTGGGTTCCCTGAGAGAACAAGAGCGTCTTATGTCCGAGACGCTTCCAGAGGCGCAGGAGGGACTGGACCACAATCATCTTTCCAGACTTTTCAGCAGCACCAGTCAACTCTTTGTTGCGACTTACACCAAGTCTGACGTTGCGCTGGACCAAATCTGGATGGTTGCAGATCTTGCGGAGGATGTCAATGCCGTAGAACGATTGGCGAGTGCCGTCGAGAATCTTGTTCATCTCTTCGGAGCTGAGGAACTGCTCGTAGATCTGACGTTGCTCCTTGGTCAACTTGCAGAACAGAACTTGCTCTGTCTTCTTGGGGAGGTCTGCCGCGACGTCAACCTTCAGGCGTTGCAGAAGATAGGGGCTGATCGTCTGCTTCAAGGTTTCTGCGCATTTCTGCGCAGTCATGATCTGTAAATTAGTAGCGTTGGCATATCCGCCTAGCTTGATGGGTATTTCGAAGAGGTCTCGGAATGCGACCAAGGTGCCGAGACGCATAGGAGATATAAAGTCGAACAGCGACCAAAGTTCTGTTAGGTTGTTCTGCATCGGTGTGCCAGAGAGGATAACCCGGTTAAAGGTGCGGAGTTCTTTGCAAGCAATGGTGATAGCGGCATCTGGGTTTCGGATCTTGTGGCCCTCGTCCAGAACGGCGTAATCCCAGTCGATTGGTGTGAGGATATCCCTATATATCTGCAAACCGGCATATGTGGTGACTAGAACATGCCCGTGTTTCACGACGCGATTGATGACTTGTCGGGCAGATGAGGATTTGCTCGGCTGACGCTTCCCATCCCATTTCTCGTCATTGTCTTCAATTTCGCCCTCGTTGCGAACGTTGAATATGCCGCTCCCTGAGGAGTGGAGGATAGAGACCCGAAGAGGCGGCCACCAGCGATGGAACTCATTCACCCATTGTTGTAGCAGGGTGGCTGGCGCAACAATAATGACAGGCCTCTTAAGCATCTTGCTGTAGTGCAGTGCGGCCACAAACGCTATTAATTGTACTGTTTCATGTTAACTTCATAGTGCAAACAACGAAGTTTGGCATACCTGTTTTTCCCAAGCCCATCTCGTCACCAACAATGCCACCGACAGATTGGGCAAAGAGCTCAGCAAGCCACTGCACACCTGTCTTTTGGTAGTCAAACAGAGCAGTGGCGATATCTCCAGGAAGGTTGAGCCCGTTTTCCAGCTGGAGATCAGGGTTGTCCGGGGACGGCTTGTGCCACTCCTCGACGGTATTGTCGTCATCGGTTGGCAGACCAAGCTGCTCTTGGCGATGGCGTCTTGCCCGGCTCCGTCTTTCCACCCAGTCTTGTAGTCTCTCCTTGTAGATAGCTTCATTGCCATCGTCAATGCCACTGAGGTCGATCTTGCCGTCGATTGTCTTGACCTTCTTCTTCTTGGGCTTGGGACTCAAGTCTGTCATATCGAAACCATCGGACTCGTCGGACAACGAGGAAGAAGGGGTGGCAGCCCGAGTGGACTCGTCCGGCACGAATTCATCGCTAGAATCCTCATCATTACGTGCTCTGCGCCGCTTTCGTGAACGCAAAGAAAATTCGGACTTGACAGTTTCGGAGCGGTCGCTGTCTTCGGCAAAGCCTGGAAGACGTAGGTTCTGATGAGAGCGGGGGCCATCGGCAATCTTGGATTCGATCTCGTCGACAGCAGCGTCGTCCTCAGCCTCGATGATAGCGTCGGCTAGGGGTCCTTCTACGCCTTCTGGCTTAGAGCCTCCGATTTTGGCAAAGGGAGTAATTTTTCCAGTACGAATGAGGTATTCCCGTTGCGTCTCGCCGACAAGTCTCCCCCCTGGAGCAGTAGGCAACTCATCCGCGGCACTTTTCTCATGGCGCTCCTTGATGCGTGCTTTGGAATCATCGCGATCCTTGTGGCAGATTTTGATTTCAGCTTCGAGCCGCGCGATCTCCTTTTGAACTATGTCCCGGTGTCTCGATTGAGCGACTGCGCCGGCCAGTCTTCGGTGCTGAGAAGCTAACTGGCTATGGAGTTTATCGAGAGATTGCTCAGCTTTCTCAATGCGGCGCTGGTCCCGCTTGTCTTCGGCCTCGATGATGGCACGATTGGCCTGCGCTGTGATGTCGCGCTCCAGCTCATCCTGGTCACGCACATTTTCAGTGATGCCCTGGAGGGCGACTTCGTCTTCGTGATCCATTTCGCAAACTGCAGGAGAATGGGGCTGGGTTGGTGAAATGTGCAGGGATGTTCGGTGCAGCGATGAGAGTTTGCGACTGGAGCCCGTCTGAGTTTCGGCGATCAAGGTGCGGAACGCTGCGATGCCATTTGACAAAGAGGAAAAGAAAGGAGAAGCGAAAGTGGGCAACAGGTTCTTTGGAGAGTTTGAGATTTAAAAACCTCTGCACTTGCGCCGAAGGAAAGGAAAGATCGCAGTAGCGGTGAACAGCTAACGCCGAACAGAATGAATGGTGGGATGTCTGCCTGCTCAAACTCGCCCACTGTTCGGATGACGCATTTGTTCGCGACTCAGCTGCTCGCGGTCCCGCGCTATCACGTGACCCGAGCCTGGGGGGTTTAATTGGTTGCGATCCTGCTTGACTTATCAGCGCCGCTGTGATTCACTCTCTATAAACATCGCCATGGCAGATTCCATCAAGAGCTGGGGATCAGATACATGATGGTGATCGTGACATTTAATCTTCCCTCTAAGAATACTTTCATGTTCCTCCCTGAATATCTTTCTCATCCTCCTTCCCTGGGAGGTTCCCTTTTTTTTCTCTCCTTTTTTTGGGATCTCTTTTCTTCTCTTTTTTTCTCTCTTGCCTTTCTTTCTTTCCTTTTGCTTTTTTTTCTTCTTTTTTATTTTTTATTTTTTAATGTTTCTCCTCTGTTCCCTTTTTCTCCTCTGTTTCGTTTCTGCTGTAGCGCTCCTTTCAACCCTCACCCATGGTTCAACCAGCATCTCACGGATTGCCAGATAGCCAAATCCCCATAAATGCCTGAAAATCATAGCAATACTTCCAATAATTTCTCTCAAAACTCGAGATAAGTTCACCTCCTGCCTCGAGCATCTTCTCGGGTATTTCTCCAGGATCACAACTCTCACTGCTCCTAATTGACAAATGGACCTGCCATAGCCAAAAGATACCCGTATGGTAGCGACATAGTCTGCTATATTGTGATGGACTGCTATTGTCCTTACGTTGTGTGTATTCCCGGGCTCGCCCCGAGAGTGGCGGTACGAGGTCTCGAGTGAAGGAACCAGAAAGACTGACTGGGAACCTTATGGACGACTTGAGTTTATTTCTTCACAGACCCATCCTAAAGTACGACGCGGATTTCTTTCCACCCCGGATTCGTGTCGCGGAGTGTCGTATATGAGGCGATGGCCCGGTAACAGTGGCCAGCCTCGGCAAGGGAGGCATCCCCCTTCCAAGAAAATATGCGTAATCTCCCACTTCATGACAGCGCCCGTTTGCTACATGTATCTCCACGGTTGCCCATTCGATGACACCCTTCCGTTGACCAAGAACCAAGTCTACATCTCACCGGGAAGCGTCCTTCCTTTCCTGCCCCGTCTGGGCTAAATCCAAAGCATACACAAGGTCCGACAGGCTGCTGGGGGGGGGGGCCTTGAGGGGATTTGCGGATCAACTGTTCTGCCGTCCAGATCTAGTCCGCCTCCTATCTATCAACGAAATGGAGTCATGAACGTCTACCATGATTCAGGTTACACCGTGTCATATTGCTTTGAAAAAGCATGCCGCGACCCATTTGCAAGTTTGACCCATTTGGACTGGCAAGTCCAGCTTTGACAAACCTAGTTATCCGGTACAGTGAAAGCGGAGCGGGTGCAGAGAATTTTCTGTAATACATGAAGCCACATTGCTGGTCGTAGATTTGAAGACGTACAGTTGTAAGTGAGCACAGATACCCCAGAAGGCTCAATGTCCAGTATTCTCGCAACCACGCTCAACCAAAAAGCTACATTACACTGCACTGGCAGCTCCCCTCTCCCCCAAACCCTCCCAAGCCTCTAGCTCGAACATCTGGAAAGCTCGGCAGATGGAGATAGGGTATCTAGTGAATAACCTATTGCCTGCTTTGCAAGACATGTCATCTCGGAAGAACGGGAACCAACATCGGTAGTGGAGTAGAAAACTGTTCACCTTGCGCAAACTTCCCGGCAGCTGATCGCCTGCCTTGTCCGTTCCCTCTGTGGCCCGAGCATGCTGGGCAGTCACTAGGCGACCCGCTGCAACGTTGTACACATATCCGTCTGGGTGGAATAAACACAGGCATGGAATAGGCATGGATGGTCGGAAGAACCTGAGGGTCGTGCGTGCGCCCCTGGCTGTTTTGTTTCCCCTCCCCAACCAGTGAAGATAGAGGCTGGGATGCAGTCTACGTGTAGGGACGTGCGGCGGCGCGGCCGGTTGTCTGGAATTTGACCAGGAACATGACAGCGACATGGCGGGAGGAGAGTGAGGGGGGCAAGAGCGGAAGCTGGTTGTAGGGATCCTCGTTACCGGACTTGGTCGAGACCAGGCACAGAAAAAAGGGACGGAACCAACAACGGCTGGATACAATGGAGCAGGCTCATCAACCTCAAACTATTCTATTGGGTCAAAGAACAAAGGGAAAAAAGAAAGAAGTCGGCGCCCGTGTTTACCCCGAACATTAGAAGCTGGAACGGCAGAAGACAACGCATGCCGCTAGCAAGCCACCACCCAGCGATAAGTCATCGTTGAGTGACCCAGAGGCCCCCCCTTCATCACGGCGTTAAAGCGATGGTTGCCAGCTTCGTCCAATTAGGGCCGGCCACGCGAGACCTCGCCGACATGAGGCCCTTTCCTCCTGACCCTTCCTTTTTACCTCCCCCTCTCGCCGTCCTCCTTTCATCTCCTTCGGACGTTCACCGCCTCTCGAAAAGACCATCCGCAGCTTGCCGTATCCCGCCGACTGACTGGCTGCCGGATAACCGTTTCAGCGGGAAAGGTCTGGCTTCTGCAGGGCCTTTTAAAAACTGCAGGAACGCACGCCCGTTGTGCCGCGGCCGGAACATCCCATGCCATCCCATCCCACTAGAGCGGGTGGTGATTGATAACGAAGCCAGCGGTAAAGCCAGCCAGCCGGCCATCAAAGCGGGATGCCTTTCTCATCCAAGGGCATGTCATGTCCAGCCCCAGATCGGGCGAACCTTGGCCCTCGCTTGAGGGAACTTGGCCTTGTTTCGGATGGGGATGACGCATAGCAGCTTCCGATATACTACACGCCTCTGGTATATAGCGGTGAATATAGCCATGGTCTTAGGCATAACGTATCCCACTATTGTTGTGGAGGCAGCGATCCCCGAACCCTTGGCCAAACCAACCAGACTCTTTTTCTTTCTTCTCTTCGCCCGTGGTGTAGAAAACCGAAAAAATGCACGTCATAGGCCAGTCCAGCCGTGGTGTTTCAACACGAAGCTTTTGCCGCGAATCGGCGAACCTGGGACAAGCCACGACGAGGCTGCAAACCACTGCAGACTTAGGAATAGGCTGGAAACACGCTGGCATTGGTGAGAGGGGAGAGGCAGGTACGGCTGGAGTAGGGAAAAAGAGGGGGTCTATGCGGGTAGATCGAAAGGTTCTCCTCAACTTGGATCTATCCAGTTGCAATGGTCCAGGAACCAAGTCCCAGAAGCAGCATTTGATCTGAACAACGTGAGGCGGAGGGAGGGCCTGATCCAATCAGGACAACAATTAACTCGAGACACTGAAGTTCTCCGCACACGCTGGAAAGGCCGAGTTCTGCAGTCGTGTGGCTCGGATTGAAAATAATGAGACTTGCTTCCACAGCCCACTCGCTCACACCACACCAGATGGCTGGCCAAAATCCATCGCAAAGCGCGGGGCGACTCGCAAGGGAGGACAAAAAATCAGACGAAAAGTTCCTTCATAGACCAAAGCCAGCATGAGGCCGTATATTGGGACTTAATCTCCGATTGGGCTGCTGACCCGCCCGACGTAGCACTGGAGGTGAGTTTTTCTCAGTGTCAGCACCGAGGACATCGCCGGAGTGAGCATTTTGGTGGCGGGTGGATTGGACGGTTGGGCCGTGAAAGGCGTGCAATTCGCGGGTCACCGATCTCATTGCATTGTTTTCAAGCCCGAATCGCGACTGTCCCGGCGAGGGCCGCGGTTTTGACGTTTTGGCGGCTGTGGTTGGTCCATCCACACCGAGGTAAATAGCTGTCGAGAGTTCGGCAAAACTCGAAACTCGCAACTGCTTTTGGACTCAGGCAAATTTGAATAAGTGGAAAATTTCGGAATGATTCGATCTGATAATGGCGGAAGAAGGGCCTCTCCGAGCGTCGTAACCCGTCATCGTGAGAAGGATGGGGGATGCAAGGTGAAGTGCGTTTCGACATCGAGTGCTGGGCAAAGGCAAAAAGCTCTACTTCGTACGACCCTAGTCGTTCCTGCTGCCTGCGAATGCACTAACTAATTACCTGTAACCTGCTGTTCTCTGCCTTGTTCGGTCTTGCCTCGCCGATTCTTCTCGTCAGGTCTTCGGTTCCCCACTCCCCCCTCCCCCCTCTTGCTCGTTTCCACCCGCTCCCCTGCTGGGTTCCATCCCAGCCTTGCATCTGTCTGATGTCAATGCTGAGTGACACGATCACGATCAGGGCGCCTTTGCACTGTGCGATCAAAAACAACTTTGGAAACAAGGCCGAATCAGGCCAGTTAGGACGGAACAGCGGAAAGGAAGTTTCGTTCATCTTGTATGGTTTCATCCACTCGAACATGCCATTGCACCACTGTGAGATTGCTGAGGATGGAGACTGGGGGTAAGTCAAATGCGCAGCATGTCGCAGCAGCGCAGGCGGCATTCAGCAGGTCATTCTCCGACTTGGCGACGCTAGATAGTGTTAGCGCGGCCTGTCAAATCTCGCCGCTGATCCGATCGCAAGAGCTAGTGTGACGTCCTGCCCTTGCCCTTGCTTTTCCTCATTCTGGAAGAGAAACACAGGGCGTCATGTGAGGTCTTGGCAACCGTTTTAGAAAAATACACGAGACGTCAGGTAAGGTAGGTCAAGGGTGGAGGCAGAGGAGACGTGGGTCCCCCCTTGGGGAAGAACAACAGATGAAGTCTCCGACTTAACCCAGCTCGCAGCCCACTCCGGCAATCTCGTGACGATCTCGCCTTTGCCGGATGAGATAGATATATCATACATGAGAAACGCAGGAACGGTACGGCATGGCCCGAGCTTCGGCAAACGAACAGTGAGAAAAAAAAAAATGACGGCACAACATCAGATGACATGCAGAAGCTACCTAAAGTACCTTAGGTAAACTCGAAAGACTACGGTACCTTCCCAGTGTTACTGCGGTTGGTACCTTACGGCGTCTCGCATTTTGTTATGCTCTTACCTATGGATGTATACTACCTTCCCGACCTCACCTTACCCTCCGGTCCTTCCCTTGCGACATTTCTGTCAAATTGATGGAACATCGAGCAAGGGTTTGGGTGGAGATTCTGGAGAGGAAAGTATCACTGCAAAACAGGCCATGGCGTGTGAAATCTCCTCTATCAGGATAGCAATGTCACAAAAAACACAAGCCTGTTACACACATGGTTAAAATAATTTTGAACATCGCAGCAGTACGGTCAGCCATAGGATCCTTTCTCGCTCAGACATTAACGAATCTAAAACCGAAGATACTACATATCGGGTAAAAAAATTAAGTAAAAAAAGAAACTGATTAAAAAAATTGCACAAGAGAAAAGAACCTCTCGCTTTCCTTGCTCTCGCCCTTGCCCTTCTCCCTCAAGTGGTACACGTGGGGGATGACAGGTAGGGGATGCGAGGGAGCGGTATTATCAATGTCTATGCCGAAAACCTCACCTGCGTATGCATGTGTTTAGGTGTGCACGCGCGTGTACGATTGTGTAGGTATGTTGGGAAAGGGAGAGTATTCGTTCATCTGTTCGTTCGACTGCGTGGGAAGGCCGGCTGCTTTTCCTCCTCCTTCCTTCTTTCTCTTTTCCGGTTCTCTCCTTACCCCACCAATCTAGGTGCTTCCCCATCCAACGCCAGACCTGACTCTAGATAGCCAATTACCAGTTGATATATAACACGACCCCTCAAATCACAACACCCAACAACAGAACAAGCTCCTGGCATATCAAATCATATTAACTCCCCACCTCCCAGAAAAATCCCCTGCCGCCCTCGGAGCACTACTGACTACCAACCCACCAAGTCCAATCCGGCTGCGTCCGGCACACCCTTGGCAAAAGAAGAGGAGAGAAAGCGCAAAGAAAGAGGCGAAGGGGAGAAAATCGTCATCATCACTTCCACCGACTGTTGGGTTCTAGTTTCTAAAGAAGAGCCCGTATTCAAGTATATCATCGTGTCTTCCTCCCACCAGCTGAACAAAACGAAGGAAAACAAGAGAAAGACAGGGTGGGCAAGACAAAAAGAGCAAAAAAAAAAGGTGTCCCACATCTATCCCACGCAGCCAAACAATCCATCCATTCATCCATCCATACATCCACCCATTGCGACCAATATGTGTAGCTGTAAATCCCAACCTGATAATGTGTTGCGTTGTCTTGCGTATGCGTGCGTACCAAATTACTAAGGAAAATCCAATCCAATCGTTTGACGGGGCAGTATTTGGGGTATCTCTAGTAATTATACCGCCATGTCTGAAAAGCATTCCTCCGAAGCAAAGAGAAAAAAAGGCTGGGTGGGCGTGGCCGGCTGGTGAAAAAGACGAGAAGAAAAGCGTAGGAAGCCGAAAAAAGGTTATGAGGGGAGATGGAATAAGAGAGTGGCCGTAGTAGTAGGAGCCGCGGCAGTGCGGTAGTCGGACAGAAGCCACAAATTCCGACGTAATATGTCGCCATCAATCGTACGCCTCGCTGGTTGAACAAGATCGGTGATGATAAACACAGGATTATCTGAGGAAATACCGAGGAAGTTTGAAGGGGTTTGCGCCCGGCCCGGTCGAATTTAGCAAACTGGCCCATCACATCAGGGGTAAGAAGTCGAGTTGTGGCAGCTTTTAGGGTTGTTGCTGCTAATCGTAGCCATGTGATGGATATGGAGTATCGCAGTCTCGTCCATTACTGGAGCTGTGATGTGTAAACGGTGGTGTCCCCACCAGGAGCCGAAGCTCCTGGAGGAGACAGCGATTGCTATAAGTTCTCGCCCAGCAGCTGTGCAGCCCTCTCACGACACGCCGCCGGGGTGAAGCCCGTTCCGACCTTGTTAGAGATAATGCGCCACTTTTCGTTCTCGTAGTCCTGCAGTGCTGTCCGAAGTTTTTGGTCCTACAAGCCACAACAGAAGTCAGTAATGCACAACAACGGGCCTCTGTCGCCCTCCCTGATTTTACTGACTGTTTCATCTGTCCACTGCGTCGTTTTTGCTTTCAGCTTCGTACAGTATCTCACTTGCAGAGTCCCACTTGTCCGTCCAGGGAAGAAATCGGCAATTTGCTTCCACGTCAAGCTCTTGTTCTCCTTAAGATCAATGAGCAACTGGTCGTCCTCGGTCGTGAACTTCAACTTGGGTCCCCTTGGTCTCGGGGCTGGCGGTGGCATGCCAGCTTGCCCAACAACACTTGGGGCTCCACCCCCGCCACCCCCGCCCTCTCCCTCGCGTCGCATCATCTTGGACGGCGGGCCTGTGTCCGGAAGTCGATGATGGTGATGTGTCGGAGCCGCGGCTGCTTGTGCGTAGGCAGCCCCCATGGGCGTCTGCTGCATGGGGTCCATGTCGCTTTGCTCGAGCTCAGGCATGCCCTGGACCGACAGATCGAGATCATCGGGCCGCGGGCGCTTAATGCCAGTGGTAGGCCCATGCGACTGTGTTAGAGATGGATAGAGCGGGGCGACCACAGCGTGGGGGGATGGGCCGGCGCCGCCGAAATGCGGCGGACCGGGATGCATGTGCCGGGCTCCGGGGTGGCCGCCCATGTGAGCCGGGTCCGTGAGTATCGGATGCGGGTGGTGAGCGGTGGTGTAGTGCTGCGGCAGGCCATGATGGGACTGATGGGGTGGTGGCTCATGCAGGGGCGACGGCCCCCCATGCTGGAGTGAGGCTCGGTGGTGATGGGCATCATAGGCGTGCGGAGCCTGGCTCTGCTCGGCCGTATGCGGCTCCTGTGGTGAGTAGTCGACATTGTAGTCCGGTCCTACACGGTAGTTGCCCGCCAGTGTGCCTCCGATGCATGGGTTCCGCCAGAGCGAACCGCTCTGGCTGGTCGCCGGGCTCTGAATGGAAAGAATTGGTTGGAACTGAGCCCCGCGGGGCTACGTCGGATGGGATTGCGGTGTAATCGCCAGGACCGAGGCGCTCTTAGGTGCCTCTCGTCGATGCTAATAACTCTGCTAGAGTCGGTTTTGGGATGCGCTGGTGCTTGCAGGCAAGCGGAGCACATGTGATATCGACAACGTGTCTCTCTGCGGCGAAGCTGAGATGGGATGAATGGTGTTGGGGAGTGCTACCGGACCGCAGGCAGAAGGCAGAGAGCTGGCTCCTAAAAGGCTGGGCGGGCAATGATGGCAACCCTAGTGGATCCCCCTCAGCAGCTCATCGCTTTCCAGAACGTCGATGAGCCCTGCTAGGATGTTGGCTGTCTCGGATACGAAGATGGAGCTCTTCCGTCGTCCACGATTGGATGGGCAGTTGATTCGTCTCGTTTTTTTGTCGCGATTTTCCCCCTTGGTCCAGAGCGTCTACATGAATGCGGGCGAGAATCAAGACTTGGAAGAAGTGTATGTGGGCAAGTGACGCATTATATCGTCTGATCTTCGCTATAGCGTACAAGAACAAGGGCTCGAGAGAAGGGAGGGGGAGGCTCTAGAAGAATGGGGAGGGAGTAGGTTTATTGCTCTTGTGCCACTTCTCAATCCAAGTTAAAGCACATAAGCGATTTGCCATGTGCGAGACGAAGATTGTTCCTGAGAGGTGTGGAGCTCAAGTAACCTTGTCCAACGATGACGGTAGCATAATTTGGGGATCTTATGCCATGGTCTGGCTGCCGGATATAGAAACAGGACCCCGGCGTCAGGTAATGATGCATCGAGGGGGTATGACCACCAGCCAGCTAGATTGAAGGCCAGGGTTGCTGGTAGAACAGATTGTCAAATTCGAGAACCCCGGACGGATTAACCCAAAGGGGAGTCTGGACAAGGCAGATAATCCAGAGAGGGTACGGCCTGGAAAACGCATGGAAGGATGCAAAACATCAAAGCCGGATGGAGAATAAAATGTGAAACAAGCCCTACCATGCAGCTGGATAGCAGCATGACAGCAAGCGAATTATGGGGTGGTGCGGATGCTAAGGCCCTCGCCGTCGGCAGCCAGGCCAGTTCACCCTGACAGGAGAAAGCCGAAAAATAAAAGGCCAGCGCCCGCGAGCAAGGACGGGAAGAAGAGGGGGTTGGGAATCTCAGATGGGAGCCTGAAAGCCACCGAACTGGCCTGTTGGCACTTGCCGCAGACCCCCTCCACCTAATCCAGAATGACAGGGAGGAGGAAAGTGTAAGTGCTTGCAGAAAGACGTGACAGTCGAGGTACCTGGGGCCCGGCTGGACGCCAGACAGGTACTCGCGAGGTACGAAGGAAGGAACGCGGTACTGAAGCCCTGTTGGGTTACATCAAGAAACTGGAATGCCGTGGGTGGCAAGCGGAGAAGCTGCTGTGTGTGCTCCAGTTTGTCTGAAAAGAGGCCTGATATCGACAAGGGGGTGTATATCAGACGAACAAAAGCGATCGAGTGCCCTGGCACGCCATAGGGCGTCGGAGAAAGAGAGCTAGAAGCCGCTGCCGTGATTAGCTGCCAGATGACCGAAAAGGGAAAATAACGGCCAAAGCCAGGGTAAGTGGGAGGTTACAACAAGGGAGGCAAGCCGACTTGCTCCTCGCCCCCTTGATCGGCCAACTGCAGCCAAGTCTCGGGCCAACTGCCAGTGCCCCGCCGACAACGACCTCGACGCATCGCGAGGCAGATGGAGGTGGCGCTGTGTGGAGGAAGCCGCAAAATGGAGGGTAACGTGGACTTTGCTTGCCCGGACTGTAACGAAGTGTGCGGCAAGAGCACTGCGGACTGATATGATGAGCGGCGCTTGGTACAGGAGCCGAGCTACCCCGGGCTCATCCTTGCCCGAGTTCTTTTGTGATAGTGATGGGGACTGGACGGAGATCTCGTTCATCTGGCGGTTGGGACCGTAGCTCGGACAGCTGTGCTCGAACGGATCATGGTTGAGTTCTGGCGGCCTTTCCCCATCGAGCTAACGTGCATCAATTTTCAATCTGATCAGCTAGCTCGGGTGAAGGAACAGCGGCATGGACGAACCACTGCAGGGCGCCTGCGGGAAGCTCTGGGCTGTAAACCCGAGCGAAGAGATCATCCACTGTGGTATTGTACCAAAAAGACGAGGGGCTGATCGTGGTAGCGTGGCGTGCAATGGGGATATGGGGTGGGCTCTCATCTCGCTGACCCCAAGATTGCGTTGTTCAATGCTGCGGAGACCCGCAGGAGTCGCGGGAGGCAGAGATGGCGGACCAGGCACAGACTGACAAGACAGCGGCCGGCGATGCCGTACCCAGGCCTGGCAGCCTCCAAAGCTCCACGACCTCGAGGTGGGCCCGGGGACCATCATGAGACGACGGAACACAGACTTGGACGTCCGAGTGGCCACGAGGGCTACGGCGCGGTCGAGGCTTGGCGGCAAAGCGCTTTGAGGCGATTCAAACAGAGGGGGGTGGCTCGGCGGCCCTCGAGGGTAGGAGGCTCTGACCAAGGCGTGCGCATGAAGGAAACGTGTTTCAATCGAACCTTGCAATTAAAGGTCGTGTTATGCTCCCGCCAAAAGAAAAATTGACGTGATTTCGCCTTCTAGAAAACCCCAGACGGCTTCTAGCTCAGCGTCTGAACGTCGGCGAGGCTCGAGCTGAAAGCCCCAGGAGCTGGATGCTGAGGAAACCCGGTCTGAATGGCCTGACCGCGCGCTGACCTGCAGCACAGGGCAGACCAACCAGCCCGCTGGGATGATGAGGGAGGGGAGCTTGAGCTGAGGCGACGAAATTGCGCTTCATGGACGATGGGGTCTTCCGACCAGCGGGAAGGAACGGATCGAGGCACGTCACATTCTCCTCTCCCACTCCACCTGCCTTGTACGGGAGCAATGCCCGTCATTGAGGGGTGAATTGGCTGGCACGTCAAATTCAAGCTGCATCAACCCGCCTCCCTCTTCATCAGCTCTCCTCCACACAACTGCAACAGCGGCCAAAAAAATTATAGAAATACAAATGAAAACCCACCAAGGACGACTGCATGCATTGCCAGAGCCTGCGCAATTTGCTTTCCCCAACTCTCGCTATCTTGGCCGCTCGCCGCTGTCTGAAGGATTCTGACGGCGGCCCACAGCGGACAAAGCAGCTTGGGTGTGCTGGGCAAGGTGGGTATTGGAGATGAAGCATTGGCAGTTCAAAACGGCGCCAATCTAGATGAGTCGACGATGTTGAGGTCTTGTGGCTGACCGTGCCACGGCTATCTAAACAAGACCTAACGCACGCAGGGACTCAAGGACAGGCGGCTCCTTTCGGCGAGGGCGAGGGTGAGGGCGCACAAGATGAAGAGCATCGACAAACATCAATGCGAATGTCGTCAAATTTGCCCAGGACCGCCCATACCATCCCATTGCCTAGGTGCGACCGAAAGTTGGCGCGTGCATCTTTTTTCATCTTCCCCCCCCTCCCTCTTACTTTCTCCTCCCTGCACAGCGACTCTTATTTTTCTTTCGATCTTCCAGCACAACCTCGTTCAGATGCAACACTTTGAAGATCGGCCCAGCTTCCGAGGCTCCTGATCTGCGTTTTAAGTTACGAATAAGGCCCAGGACAGGGAGGTCGAACGAGGGCGGGCGGACACCCCTCCCCCAGACTCGCCTTGCCGTCGTGGAGCAAGGCAAGGCAAGACAGGCCAGCCCTGTCTTACCCTCCCCCCACCACACCTCCCTCAGCTACCCAAGGGGCCAACGCTCAGGAACACGGACCTGCCGCCGACCTTGCGCCTGGGAACACAATCATCAGGATTCCCAAATTCTCCGGTCGGGTTGTCAAATGTCGGTCTGCGGCTGGGTACGCGCGTAGCAAGGCGTTTGAACACCTTTGGACGGCACCGATCCCACGGCAGCGCCACCGCGGCGGCGACGTTTGCTGCCGCGAGGCGAGTGACTGACTGACCACCGCCGTACATAAGGCAGTTATACTCCCGCAGCGGGCATGCCGCAACGACATGTGTGGGTCTGCTTTGCAAGAAACGTTCTGATCGTCAACTTTCCCCGGCCCGGGAATTCGGAAGGGGGCGTCGAATGAGAGCCCACAGCTTATTCGCCGTTGCCTCTCGCTTCCTCCCTCCCCTTCACACCAGGCGCTTGTGTAACTACTCAGGGCTTTCCGTTTCGACACCCAATCAGGGGTGTTGCTTCAGCTCTCTCAGCCTCGGCGAGACCTGGCGCCTTCTTTTCTCTGCAAATCCCACACTTAATGCATGAACGCATTGCGTGCAATCTCTTGCGATCGCCATTGCCAATTGCTGATTCACTCCTGACGTGCCGAGTTACCTAGATGCACTGTATCAATCATCTCCCACCCCCACTCGGTTCTAACCGCTTCGTCAGAAAGTCGACTTGTCACTCAACTTTTTATTGTCTTGTGCTGCCCCTTTTCGAAGCCTCGGTTTCCGCCTCGCTGGTGTTCCCGTGTCCGATCGTCCTCGTCCCGTAACCCATGCTGCAGGCATCCCACGCGATCTGGGAAGGGAATCAGCAAGGCCGGCCCTGCTCTCTCTCTTGTCTGTAACCTGTAAAAATGGTGTTCAGGTCGTGGATGACCAACCGACCAGTCAAAGAACCAATCAGAAGCTAGCCGCATAGATCCTCATGAAAACTCACAAAGGAGGCGAGGAACAAAAGTCCGAGATGAGACCGCACTCATCATTATTCTCACTTTTTCTACAGCATAACCGTAACGAGCCGATACCGTGATTACAAACCCCCGAGGTCTCGTTCGCTTTTCTTCCGTGCCTCCACTCCCTCCGTTTTGCCTTGGACATACAAAGCCTGTACACGCAAAGTCTGCATCAGAAACGCACGTCCCAGTACAAGAAACCACCAACCAGAGCCCTGGGGAGCAGATCAAACAGCCTGTAAGTGCTCCCGAATGCGAACACGCCCATCGTCCGATGCTTGAACTTCGCTAAACCACCCGATCCGAAGCTAGCTTCTGCCCAACTCGCCCGCTTCGTCCCGCGCTGCTGCTGCGCCCCCCTTTCCGTGGCCCCCCCCCCCCGTTTTCTTCTTTCTCTTGAATGTTCTTGTAGGTCGCTTGGCCGGATTGCTATCCGGCCCAATCCAGCCAACCCAATAACTATAAACTTGTTTCTATGTCTTCTATTCCGGTCACTCTCAATCCCATCTGCTCATTCATCCATCCAGACTTGCGCAACCAGCGGGTGGTAAGTGGTGGGCATTGGGCGGTGGGCGCTTATAATTATTGGCTCATGCGAAATTATCCTGCCTGTCAACCCAGATATCCTCCAGTTCATTGAAGCTGGTAAAGTGGATGGGGCGGTGCTGCTCGCTGTAGAACGGGAGCGGCGTGTCCAGCTTGACGTGAACTGCCTTTTTCTCCAATCCGCCAAAGGCGCTGCCCATAAAGCTGTAATTCCACTTTCCAGAGTCGGGCACAAGGAAGAATCCCCTAAATTTGTCGCTGAGGAGGAGCTGCCGCTTCTCGCCCATGGCTGTGGTGAAGCCTTGGGGCTGATCGCTGCCAACGTCCTTGTTCTCCGCGCCCCATTTGTAGCCTTGGGGTGTCAGTGCCCAGGCAGACAGAGAGACACTGCCTGGGGTAAAAGACACAGTGACGGTGAGAGTCTTCCGTTCGTCCCAAGTTGGGTGGGCGTTGATGAGTCTAGCGTGGTCCGTAACATCCATGGCTGACATATAGGGCAGATCGTTTCCCGACATGGTGTGGATTATGCCGAGTGGCTCCAAGTCCTTGAGAAGCTCGTTTTGGGGCAACTGTTGAGGCAGTTGGATGTAGCGTAGTCCACCAATCTGAGGCACCATGACGATGCACCTAATCTCCTTGACTTGGTCGTTGTCGGCTGGAGATGCTCCGTAAAGATAGCCAGCAACCTGCACACGAAGGTCCGCTATGGTGATGAATCTCTTGAGAATGTTCTTGGGCATGACGTACGTAATGTCATCGGCATCGTTGTCAACTGGCGCCACATACATGTTGTTTGATCTGGTGCGGAGGTTGGATGTGGCAATGGCCCTAGTTCGCCACTCTGTCTTGGAGGCAAATGTCTGCTGCTCGAATTGCGAAGTTGTCGTGACGATGATCTCCTCTCCATGTACGTTTTGGGTCTTGGTGGTGACAGCAGTAAGCTGCTGCTGTTCTTGCTGCTGCTTCTCAATCTCGGCAGCCTGTTGTCTCTGCATCGAAGGCGCCGAAATCTCCATACCCAGGATGATATCTCGCACCTCGCTGCTGGTCAAGCTAGAGACATTGACATTGTTCTTCTTTCCGTAGTCATTCAAAATGAGATCGCGAAGCTGTGTCTCAACCTTGATCCAGTCCTCATCCGACAGTGATGGCCAGATGTGGTGATCTTGGGTGATGACGGTCTTGTCAGGGCGGAGGATGAGCTTGGTCTTGTCTTGGTTGACGTGCAAGGCACGAAGAATGAGAATGAGACGAGAGAAGGCAGTGTACGATGAAATGCTCTTCAGCCATTCGTCATATAGATTGAAAAGGACCATCTGGGGTTCAGTTGCACGCAAGATCATGTCACCCAGCTTCTCGACCTTCATGGCGGCTTGGAAGGGCAGTTGAAGCTCCGAGGCACGGATAGAAATGTTCGGGAAGTCGAGTAAATTGACCTCGAGGGGGTCGAGTAGCCCCTTACGAGTAACAATGAGCTGCTTTGGCTGCTCCTCGACGGGGAGTGATCGAATCAGTGCCACTACTTCTTCGGCCGTCTTCCACTTCGCAAGCTGACCAAGTCGCTTTTGTCCAGCCCAAACACTTGTGTGGATGATCTTGAGGAAGAGCTGGCCAGTGCGGGGATTGAAGATGAAGATGGCTCCGTTGATTGGCTTGGTGGTCAGGTTGCCTTCGAAAGTCTTGTGGATGGTAACACGGTACACGTTGGTATCATCGATGAACAGCTGTGTTTGGTTACTGAAGAGCTCCGAGTAGTTTTGCGAGTTGAGAAATTCTTGATTGCTCTCCGAAGCGTACAATTGCAGACCCTTGCGAATGCGCTCACGCAGCACGTAGAGGGCTGGGTTTGCCTTCATAATTTTAGCCATGGCCTGCTGGACGAGCAATTTCAAACCCGGGAAGTATTGGCCATACGCCGCGTAGAGATTATAGGCCAGGTCGATGCCTATCATGAGACCCGTCGGCGATGGGTACAGACTCATGCTGTCCGTCGTGTAATCTAGGTACTTGGCACGGACGTATCTCTCAATATCGTGAGAGTCGTAATCACCGTAGCGGAGCTGCACATCGATCCAGAACTTGTTCGTTGTGGTCGCTTCAATGACATCCTTTGTGTCGAACAGGTGTGATGGCCGAGTCACATTCCACTTGTGGCTGGCAAACAGCTGGATGTCTGCGCACGAGCTGTTCATTTTGTAAGACTTTCTCGGGTGGATCGTCTCTTTCTGGACAGATTCGATGCTGAGTGCTTCCAACTCCTGGTCAAACACCTGACACAAATCCATGACAACAGACTCGTGGATCTTCTGCCACAGATGCGCACGGAAAATCTGGATCAGAGAAATCTTCAAAGTGGGGATCTTTCCATGCAAAAAGATACCAGTGAGATCCAGCTGTACCTGGAAACCAACATAGACGTTTGCTCTGTTGATCGTGGGAGACCACCACAGAGTGAAGCGTCGGTTGGGGATCTGATTCAGACCCGATCGTTGGGCGTTCGTCAATTTCTTGAACTTCATCGACTCTTCGAAGCCCGAGGCCTTCTCCCAGAACAGGCCTTCCCATGATGGGAAGCCTGTTGCTTTAAAAAGTGTGTGCTCGAGGATGATTTCCACCCCGCCGAGGGCTTGGATGACATCGGTTCTATAGGCGTTGAGATTCCAGAGTTTGCCGTCGTGTCTTTGACTCGTCCACCAGAATGGATTGCTCTTCATGAGTTGGTAAATCTTGAACTCGGCACGAGCGCGGAAGCCTTTGTCGAAACTCAGTGTGCTGCGGTCCTTCTGGAAGAGCGTGTTGATGCGGGGCAGGCCCCGATCCCAGCTGTCTTCGAGATCCTCGAGGGTAAGCCTCCTGTTTTGCTGATTCGCCTCGAGTCTCTTCTGCGAGTATTCCGTCCACACACGCTGCGAGTCGATGAACTCGGCCTCCCATGGAACGATATACCGGAAGATGTTCGGGATCAGCGTCTCTTCGTCATGGGTCATGCCGGCACGGAAATGGGTAACACCCAGATCAGTCTGCTTATACCAGCGCTTGTCGCTTGCCGGAATTAAAATGTGGGAGCCCGAAATCATGCCCAGACCACCCAGTTCCTTCGGCGTGTAAAATACTGCGGGCGGGAAACGGGACGGCATCTTCGAGTTCAATCCAATCTTGACACGAGTCTGGATTTTGGTTTCACACTTGACAATGGTGTCGAGCAGGCTGACAGTGGAGACAGCTGCTTCACGGTAGTATGTGAAGAGGGCGATGAGCGCCGTGTTCCATTTGTTTGCGATCTTCGTAAAGGTCGTCGAGCCGGACGACATGAGGATCTGGCGTATGCGATTGTTGAACTTCTGCACATCCTCTTCTGTGACTTGTAGGAAGGCATGTGCCGTCCGTTCTTTGGAAGTGTTATCGACCAAGGACCACACACTGTCCTTGACAGGGAACTCATCGTTTTGGTTTCGGATCTTGGGTAGGATGCGGACCTCAAACCCACACATAGAAAAGAGCAAATTTGGGTTATCCTTGCTGTACACACTTGCGAATGTGTCTTCCCACTCAACTGTTGTGACCGATCGAGGTAACCGGTTCTTCAAGTCCCAGAACACGGCTCTGCCAAGATTTACATCATGCCGCATCAGCCGCATTCGTGAATCTCGGGGCCAGCACTTCTTGCTCTTGTACCCAATCACGTTCTCAAAGTTTGGATCGGGTTGCTCAGTGAGGAACCGTTGGATAAGATCCCGGGACTCGTCGGCAGTGAAGCGCAAGAACACCCAGATCCTGTCGACGTATCGGGTATAAAGGCGGATGGGATGCCGTGTCTCGGTTTCGCGGTCTCGGAACTGAAGGAAATCGTTGGGGCTCTGCGGAGGACCTGCAATCTCACTAGCGCGCTGAGGGCCGAGCAAGAGCAAGTCAAGGATGAGGCCGTAGTACTGGAAGACGAAAGCAGAGAATTGGAGGCCACGAATCATGCCGTAGCTGTTGACGTGGTTCATGTCCTTGTAAGTCAAGGTCACGTTGTTCTTTGCCGTGATGTAGTCTGCCAGGTTGTGATCCATGATCAACCGAAGCAGAGAGTTAAGAAGAGTGAGCTCGATCTTCTCATAAACCTTGGAAAGTTGCGTCTCAATCATGACATTGCACTCCCCATCGGCGGTTTCCCAGACCTTGTCGAGATTGTTGATGCCCTGTGCCCACTTGTAGACCAGAAGAGGTGGAACCTCGGAGTCTGAGGGCTTGATCCAAGCAGGAAACAAGTGACGCTGATCTGCTTGGTACCACAGGTACTGGTCCAGATAGGCATCGCTGATTTTTTCGATTGGCTCAATGTCGTACACAGGGTTGATGGTGCTGTAATTGTCGTTCATGTCGATTCCAACCTCTTTGAATGCTCGCTGAGTGAGCAGGAATCGCTTGATACGTTCCAGAGTAGTGCCGGGGCTGTCGTAAGCTTGCTCAATCAAGGCCAGTTCTTCTCTCTGACTTTGGTTGAGGCGAGATTTGGCAGAGTATGCCTCGCGCAGGCGCTCCAGCGCCAGAATGAGAATCTTTGTGTCGTGCTTGTAAGAGACGCTCGGGAAAGGAATGGGCGAAAATTTGCGTGACTCCAACCAGTGAACAGTAGTTGTATAAATGGCAACGGCTTCCTCCGAAGACACATAGGGGCCGTCCTTCATATGGTTATGCTGCCGTTCTTGCTCAGCCTTCAACCACAAACGCGTGAGGCGGCCCACATTCTTCTTGGCAACGGTCTTGTCGACAGTTGCGCCTCGCCGAATGCGCTCACGATTGTAGTGGGCGACCGAGATCCACCAATCCGCCTTCGACTTGACATACCGCAGAATGATATTCTCAATGGCTGCAGGCAATCCGGGAACCTTCCAGGGAATGTTGCTCTTCCAGCATCTCCAAGCCTCAGAAAGATGCTGCAGAACAGTATTTACCTTGTTCTGCTTGATACCTTCGGGCATCATGTCCATGAGATCAGCCATGACCGAGGCTCGAAGCTCGAGATCAAAATGCGACTCGACGCGCTGTTTCGTGACCGTTTTGGCCACTCCCTTGCTATGCCGTCCCTCAAACTGTCTCGAAAGAAGATTGCCGAGCCATCGCTCCAGCAATGGGATGATGCCGCGCATAAAAAAAAGCCAGACTCTCCATGCCGGCGCCCAAAAGCCGCACCCGGGCCCTTTGCCAACCGGGCCGGCGTTGAAGCGGTAATAAATCAAGTGCTTGAGGTCTTTGCATGAGCGAATCTGATGCATAAGTTTATACTTGTACCTGTACATGCCCGTGAGCTGACCGACATGGTTGAAGGCATACAAAATACCGTCAGCAAGCTGGAACGCGTCAATGTTTCCAAGTCTGTACTGCACTTGGGCGTCAACAATGAGCTTTGTCAACCGCAGAATCTCTCGCATCAGGTGGAACGCGTTTCCGAACCTGGACTTCTTCCTCTCCTTTGTTGTTAGAGTTTTGACTGGTTTCAAATTAAAGTTGTAGTCAAGATGAAGATAGGTGAGGTTCTTGCGGTGGATGAGGAGATTGAGCATGTTGAATCCCTGTCGACAAACCTGGAGGCCTGCTTCGACCCAGTCAATAGTTGTTTGCTGGAAGAATTTGGTCTGCTTCAGGGTCTTCAGGAGATTCTGCTTCTGAAGGGCCTTGGGCCGCTTCTTGTGCAGCTCGTTGAGGACATAGGTCTTGAGAAGTTTTTGATATGAAACTCGGACTTTGACTGGTTGCTTGGGTGGGCAGTGTTGCAGATACCAGTGTTTGACAAGAGGAACGTCCTGGGCCCGAACCATGCGTCCAGAGCGACGATCGAATGGGTACGGCGCCCACCACAGCTCGATAGCTGATGCTGTCTCATCTGTGTAGAGCTCATCGTCGGCAAAGAACGGCTCTACACCCACAGGCAGCTCGAATGCATCATCGTCGGGCTCTTCCACATTACCCTGGCCAAAAAGCTCGTCCTCGTGGCTGACAGTGAGGTTCTTTGGTGCAACCGAACGAGAGGATATTGGATTGATGGTGGTATCAAAGTAAAAGGCGGGAAGATTGATGTCCTCAGTTCGAGAGTAGACAATTTGGGGATAGGAATGCCAGGCGAGATGGACACTCCGGGGGAGGGCGTTGTACAAATAGGGGTATGACACTCGGCACTCCGTCCGGATGGGATTCCGGAAAATAATGCGGTCCATTGCGTTGAACTCGCCGAAATCCTCATCGTTGGGATCAATGTCCTTGTACAACGGTTCAAACCGGGGCCCGCCGGGCAGAGCAACGTTGAGAGCCTTGGCGGTCAAGAAGCTCTTCAGCTCGAAAAGATAGAAGTGGTTCTTGTCGACGATCTCAGAAACAAGAGGGCGACTGAGACGGAAAAGGTTGGCCATCTGCGGGAGAGTGAGATTCCATGTCTTGTAGCTGGGGCCATTGACATGCGATGTGTCGAGGAGCGGTTGATGGTCGTAGAACCACTCATATACGGCCGCCTCCTCGTCCTCATCAAGCTCCATCTGGATGGGTTCTAGGGGCTCGACATCCTCCAAGTTCTCGGACCACGACAGCGGGGGCTCCTCATCGTCGAAGGGTGGGAATCGCATGCGCTTGAACAATCGCCGGTCGCTCTTTTCTTTGCGCATAACCGTCCACATGGTGGCCCATTGCGCAAAGAAAACGGGCTCAATAACACGTGGGATTTCGTTGACTAGCGTCAGGCAGCCGTTCACATGATACAGCACCTTGACTTCTCTTGCCGATTCCCAGGGCATGGGCATGTTCTCCAGCAATTTTATGACGGCGTGGGGCATAAACTTCAGTGCTCCGAGGTAGCTGCGTTTGTCGCTGGTGTACTTCTTCTGGGAGACGTCGCCAATGTCCTTTACGATCTTGCGCAAGTGCTCAGGTGGCATGTCGGCCTTCTGTGTCTCGACAAAGCCTCCTTTCCGTTTCTCGCCGAAACGGGCCCGCTGTATGCGCAGCCATTCCTTCTTTTTCTGCGCAAACTTGGCGATCTGCGGATCGGTCGGCGGTCGATAGCCAGGTGGGGGAGGCGCTGGAATGACCGGAGGAGGGGGAAGAGAAGACGATGGAGGAGGCGGCGGAGGAGGGGGAGGGCCCCATCCCGGAGGGGGAGGAGGTGGCGGAATGGACGACATGTTGATATTCCCGTGTCGAGCCAAGTTGGGTGGGAAAGCGTGAAGCTTCTAAAGCTTCGCCGCCAGGCAATGGCGGAACGCTTCGCGTCACCGCAAATAAGGAAGAATTCCGGTCGTCAAGTCTTCCGATTAGTGTTGAATGGATCTGTATCTATCGGCCGGTGCAAGAGCGACCTAACACAGGTACACAGCGATGGCCGTCCGTGTCGTCGTGGTTGTTTGGTTGATGCCAAAAGCTGGTAGCTTCGGTCAAAAAAACTTGCATGTTTCGCGACGGCGATAATGGCAAGGTCGCGCGAAAGCTACTAGCGTGCGAATCCTGGTCCCCACCAAGCCCCAAGCGGCAAAACCCCGTTAGCTGTACCACCCCGCTTACTCCCTCAAACTTGCAAGCCCAAGCATGGTATGGATGATTCCAGGAGCAAAAGGCCATTGAGCTTGCTGTGAAAGGAAAAACACGCCTATTCCCACCAAAACAGAACCACAAGCACTGACTTCCTCCAAGTTTTCTTCTCCAGTGCATCACAGGGTCACCGTTAACAACCTGTTTGTCTTCGCACTGTGTTCCGCAGTCTCAGCTGCGCAGTCTAGCAGTTTCCGGTAAGCCTACACAACTTTCATTGGACAACTGCCTCAAGCTGTCAGATATGTGGGTCAGTACAGTGACATTAGCACTGGGCTCTTTGAGTCAGTGCTGTCGTTCTCGCTAGCCCCAGATCCCCCCCACCACAAAATCACCATTCAGCGAAAATAATTAACAGCCCCTCCGCTCAGAGTTTGCTGAGGTTTACGCCTGACCCCGACTGTTCACACACGAGATACCCTGCGCGCTACACGAATCCATCGACGTTCTTTAGTTTCAGCACACCACAATCATGTCTCGCTTTTTCCGCGGTGGCGACGACAGCTCGTCGGAGAGCAGCTCCGATGAGGAGGAGCTTTACTCGGGATCTGAGGAGGAAGAAGAGGAGGACAAGATCCAGAACGGCAAAGATGAGGATTCTGAGGAGGACTCTGACGAGGAAGAGGAGGAATCCGATTCTGGTTCCAGCGATTCGGACGCTGGTCCGCAAAAAAAGGGTCTGTCCCGCTTCTTAGTAGAGGCCTCTTCGGAAAGCGAAGAAAGCGACGTCGAGGGTACCACTAAAGTCAAGAGTGCCAAGGACAAGCGATTCGATGAACTTGAAGCGACCATCACCGCCATTCAAAATGGACAGAAGATCAATGACTGGGGTGTCATTTCGAATGGTTCGTAGAAGACCGCCTAGATCGCCCCCAAACAGTCGCTGACACAATGCAGAGTTCGACAAGCTCAACCGCCAGGTCGTCAAACTGCAAGATGGTCGCAAGGCTCCCAAGAGTTACATCAAAGCCATCGCAGAGCTGGAGGACTTCATGAACGAGACACTCGCCAAGCAGAAGGTCACACCAAAGAAAATGAATGCGACCAACGCTCGCGGCCTCAACGCTGTCAAGCAGCGCATCAAGAAGAATAACAAGGACTACCAGGAACAGATTGACGCCTACAGGAAGGACAGCGATGCCTTCATGGAGTCGGATGAGGAGGAAGCTCCTCTACCCAAGGTAACCAGAGTCAAGTTCGACGCCGTCCCGATCGCCACGGCGGAAGACGATGAGGGCTTTGCAACAGTCGGCAAAGGTGGTCGCACCCTCCAGTTCACTCCGGAGAGCATCTTCAAGCACCTCAGGACCATTTTGGAGTCGCGTGGCAAGAAGAACACGGACCGCCTCGAGCAGATCAAGATTATGGAAAAGCTCGCCGAGGTCGCCGTGACGCCCTACCAAAAGATCCGAGTGCTGATGACACTGATCTCTGCTCGGTTCGACCTTGGTTCTGGCGGCGCCACATCCATGCCGCTGGAGCACTGGAAGGCTGCCGAGAAGGAGCTCAGTCTCCTGCTGCAGATCCTCGAAACTGAGAAGGACCATATCGTTATCGAAGGTGCTGAAGAATGGGACGATGATGAGAAGGCACCCACGCTAGAGTCTGGCCAGAAGTATATCAAGATTCCCGGAAGCATTGTATCCTATGTCGAGCGTCTTGATGACGAGCTCACCCGCTCGCTCCAGGCCATCGACCCCCACACCTCGGAGTATATCGACAGACTGACAGACGAGGGCCCCCTCTACAACGTCATCTTCCGCGGTCTTCTCTACTATGAGACTCTCCGTCAAGACACCTCCTTGGAGGTCCCCCAAGAAAGCTTGAACCGCATTGTCCAGCGGCGACTTGACCATGTATACTACAAGGTGCGTGTGAAGTGACTGGAGGTGTGTTTTATAGATGCTAACCTTGTCACAGCCGGCGCAAGTGGTAAAGATACTTGAGGAGAACTTCTGGAAGCAAGCATCTTCGAAGCTCGATTCCAAGATCACCCCTCGGGCGCAATCAGGCGAGGCCAGCCAACTCATCAACACTCTTTGCAACTATCTTTTTGAGAACAGCGAGGGTATCATTCGTGCACGAGCTATGCTCTGCCAGATTTACTTCTTGGCGTTGCATGATGACTACTACAAGGCTCGCGATATGATGCTCATCTCGCACTTGCAGGAAAACATTGCCAATTTCGACGTCAACAGCCAGATTCTCTACAACAGGACTTTAGTTCAGGTAGGGCTATGCGCTTTCCGCAAGGGCCTGGTCTATGATGCTCAAAATACACTGCAAGAGATCTGCGGCAGCGGCCGTCAGAAGGAGCTTCTCGCCCAGGGCTTGATGATCCAACGATTTGGCCAGGTCTCTCCAGAGCAAGAACGGCTTGAGAAGCAGCGGCAACTTCCATTCCACATGCACATCAACCTCGAGTTGCTGGAATGTGTGTATCTCACCTGCAGCATGCTTCTTGAGATTCCTCTCCTTGCCCAGACGGGATCCTCTCCCGATGTGAAGAAGCGGGTGATTAGTAAAACGTATCGTCGCATGCTCGAATATCACGAACGTCAGATCTTTACTGGCCCACCGGAGAACACGCGCGACCATGTTATGCAGGCTTCCAAGGCGCTTGCTGCCGGTGAGTGGAAGAAGGCGACAAACTTCATCCACAGCATCAAGATCTGGGACCTGATGCCGAACACCGAGAACATCAAGGCCATGCTTGCCAAGCAGATACAGGAAGAGGGCCTCCGAACATACCTTTTCACATACGCTCCTTTCTACGATACCCTTGCCATCGAGACGCTGAGCACTATGTTCGAACTTGATTCGCGGAAAGTCTCGGCCGTTGTCAGCAAAATGATCAGCCACGAGGAGCTTGCTGCCGCTCTGGATCAAGTCTCCGAGACGGTCATCTTCCGGAAAGGCGTTGAACTGAGCCGTCTGCAGAGTCTTGCCCTGACGTTGTCCGACAAGGCAAGTGCGCTGATCGAGACCAATGAGCGGACTCTGGAACAGAGGACCCAAGGGTCAAGCAACGCCTTCAGCAGAAAGGACGGTAGGCAAGGTGGTCAGCGCGGTGGTGGCCAGCGGGGAGGTAGAGGTGGCGCCAGAACAGGTGGCAATACTCAAAGACAAGCCGGTGGCACACAGTTCACTGGCGGCGCTCTGGGTGCTGCTGTTCGTGGATGAAGTTGATGTGAGGTTGTATGCTCTTCGTTCTTTATTGCATTGGGCAGGGTTTCTTACAAAACAGCGGTCTGGGGTGGCTAAGAAGTTTTGTGCCACATAGACCACGGGGAACCTTTTCTGTAGTCCAGAATAGATACGGAATAGTCTTCTATCGTGCTGGCGTTTGGTCTTAAAAGCGTTCAGGGGACGGAAGAGAGCAAATGGTCCAAAGCGCGATGTAGCAGGCAGCTTTTCTTGTCTCGGATCCAACAAGCTCGGTTTCTCTAGTGTCTGAGTGGTAATTAAATGACTGCAACTTTGAAAATTCAGCGAACACGTTTCGCATTCGAAGCAAAGACACATCGCCTTGAGAGTGCGGCGAACATGTCGGACAATTCAGCCCTCATCCAGGATCGTGACTCGCGAGAGATGTTCATTGGGGATGGGCTACATTCTCAGTAGCACCAGTGGGTTGATTTTCCTATCTACTGCAGGTGTGCCAAAAGCAACATGTGACAAGCCCAAGAGTTTGGAGACCAGGCAGCTCAACGCCGTTCTCCTCGTAGTTGTCAACGCCCAAGCAGAACCCAGATGTAAACTTCCAGATACGCAACCACCGTTCTCCACACAATCAGAGACGGCGACCACGACGACCACCCTTGCGACGGGTCGAGTCGGAGGGGGTGGGGGTAACGTCCTCAATGCGGCCAATCTTCATGCCAGAGCGTGCCAGAGCGCGGAGGGCAGACTGAGCACCGGGACCGGGGGTCTTGGTGCCGTTACCTGTTTCGCAAACAGTCAGTATCCGACAAGAAATAGAATGGATAAAAAGACATACCTCCAGTAGCACGGATCTTGATGTGCAGGGCAGTGATGCCAAGCTCCTTGCAGCGAGCAGCGACGTCCTGAGCAGCCAACATGGCAGCGTAGGGTGAAGATTCATCACGATCGGCCTTAACCTTCATACCACCAGTGATACGGCACAGCGTTTCGCGGCCACTGGAATCACCCAGAAAGTCAGCCTCAGAACACAGCGCCTAAGCGTTTCTCTCTTCTGGATGCCAATTCCGTAAATCCATCCTCGTTCTGACGGGTCCGAGTGCATTGTTGTTTTTAAGAGTCCACGAACCTGAGATCTGTTACGTGCTATTTAATGTTAGCCATTGGATGAAGAAACGGGGGGTTCCGCAGAAGCATACCACGAAAGTGTCGTTGAAGCTGGCATAGATGCGGGCAACTGGTGGGCAAGTCAATACATGCGCTCAATGTGTGGCAGAGTTGGTGTTCCTACCGCCAAAGACCAACTCGCCCTCGCGGACTGTGATAAAATGTCAGCAACGAGTCCAGACATGTTCTCGTGGATGTCATGACGCACCTTGGGGTCCGAGGGAGATGTTCTCCTGGGGAGCGCGGGCGGCCTTCTTCGGGGGCATCTTGGATGTGTTGAGCGTGCTGGTCGAAACTTGGTCTGGCTCAAGTGGGCAGTTGTTGAATATGTTGGTGTGAAAACAGGCTTGAACACCACAATTTTTGGTGGCTATGGCGGCGGGGCGGGTGCGGAGCAAGATGCCCTACAAATTTGGCGGTGAGGAGCGGCAGGGTGTGGGGCGGTAGGTTTTTGCGCGGGTTTTCCACAAGCCCTAATCGCAAACGAAGGAAAAGCACAGGCCCCACTCTGCTAAAATCTAGAGGTTTAATTCCACCGCCGAATCAATTCCTCTTCTCTCGTCAACACCAGCGACGCCAACCATTACGACTGCGGACGCCAACCCCCGATCGACAAAATGGCCCCTACTACGTATGGCTCTCTTTCCTGATTTTATTATTATGGTCGTGTGTCCATCACGAGATTCTGCAGATTGTCGTGGACCTCTCACTGGAGCGATCCGCTAGCCTGTCGCAAGAATGGCAGCACCGCCCAGGCTCGATTTTTCCCATGGGACTCCCTCCTTCCTCTAGGCCACATGGCTTGCAGACTGAGAGACGTTTCAAGGGGTGTTGGGGATGAAGAGAATTCTTCGCCCTTGAAAGCATTGCCGCCTGACTGGATAACCTTTGGTCGATAAGGCGCGCACCTTCTCGCACAAACTTGCTGCCAATGGCGTCAACGGTATCGCCACCACCTCGATGCGTCTTTGCGGATGCTGCGAAGGGGCTGTATATCCTGGAGAGCCTAGCAAGATCGAGTTAGCCACGAGAGAATGTCGCACTTGAGCAGCAATTCTCCACCGGCGCTCTACCACATACCTACGGTATGGCGGTCCACGTACTAATCTGAACTCTATAGGTCGGTTCCTACTCAGAACGATGTTCTCGTTCCTGAGACTCTCCTGAAGAAGCGCAAGTCCCAGGAGAAGGCCCGCGCTGAGCGCACCGCTGAGATTGAGAAGAAGAAGAAGGTGTGTATACCAATATTTTCTTTCCCCTTTCGAGATGATGCACAACACAATGCGCGGCTAGATTCGTCGATGCTGCCGCCCAATTAACCATCTTTCGGGTCTGATCGAATACACCAATTCCATTGTCAATGCCACTTCCTTGCTTAGGCGTCGCTGACAACTATAAAGGCCAACAAGGAGAAGCGTGGCGTCATCTTCAAGCGTGCCGAGGCCTACGTCAAGGAGTACCGCGAGACCGAGCGCGAGAAGATTCGTCTTTCTCGTGCCGCCAAGCAGGATGGAGCTTTCTATATCCCTGCCGAGGCGAAGCTGATCTTCGTCATCCGCATCAAGGGGTAAGCTGCACAATGTGGTCATGAAATGACGGGATACTAATTCATATCCAGTATCAATAAGATTCCCCCTAAGCCCCGCAAGATCCTCCAGCTCCTCCGTCTGCTCCAGATCAACAACGGTGTCTTCGTCCGTGTCACCAAGGCCACTTCGGAGATGATCAAGATTGTTGAGCCGTGGGTCGCCTACGGCTATCCCAACCTCAAGAGCGTCAAGGAGCTCATCTACAAGCGCGGATATGGCAAGGTTGACAAGCAGCGCATTGCTCTTACCGATAACTCTATCATTGAGGAGAACCTTGGCAAGTACGGCATTATCTGCATGGAGGATCTTATCCACGAGATCTTCACTGTCGGTCCCAACTTTAAGCAGGCCTCCAACTTCCTGTGGCCCTTCAAGCTCAGCAACCCTACTGGTGGCTTCCGCCCCCGCAAGTTCAAGCACTTCATTGAAGGTGGTGATCTTGGCAACCGCGAGGAGCACATCAATGCTCTCATCAGGCAAATGAACTAAAATGGTGTTGAGGGTTTACGGCTTCGTTTGCGACGGACGTTATGGATGCATGGTTTGGCGTTATATGGGAAGCCAGGGAGGCTCGCGCTATGGAGACAGGGAATGAATTGAATGGATGTTCTTGCCCACATCTATTTCCCCCTCCAATCCGTGATGTAGCCTGCTCGTACAAACCTCCAAAATCAAGTCCCTTGCCTCCGGCATCTATGATATGCATCGCTGCGCTTAGTATGGCCGTATCCTCTATGAAAGGTGTCTTGTCTTGAAAAGCCCCGTTTTATGCCTTAATATCGAAGCTTGTTCCACAGCCACAGCTACTTGTCGCAAAGGGGTTGTCGACAATCTTGAACTGCGACCCAATCAGTTCTTGAGTAAAGTCCACCTTACTCCCCTTCAACAACTCCAAGGAGGCCGTGTCGAGTACAATTTTGGGTCCTTCCAACCCAACTACTGCATCCCCAGCCATGTTCTCATCTGCCGCAAACACAAATATTGTATCATCCGACCGGAGTACCGGAGTGGAACTCGCCGTCCGTTCTTCTTGTTCTTGTTGTTCCTCCAACTGACGGAGAGATTCGACAGAAGGGACCTCCGAGGGGAGTGTCACCAGCTTCATAATGTACTGGAAGCCGTGGCAACCGCCGCTTTCGACTTGGATTCGCAGGGCGAGTTGGGGGTTGGAATCCTTGGTCATGATTTGGGTGAGGCGCTAGGGAGGAAGGGAAGGGGGGTTAGTTGGTGTCCTTTCTTTTTAAGAGAAATTTCTAGAAATGTAGCTCTCTCCCTCTCTTTCTCTCTCTTTGTTTGTGTGTACGGCTAAGAGAAGAAAAAGGGGTTAGGTGGTTAGGTGAGGAACATACAGTAGCTGCCCGCGGTGTAATCTCGACAACCATTGCCTGTCCAGTCTCGTCATCCTGTGGGTTGAAGACGGCCTGCGTGCCTCTCTGCGAGGTGGAGGTGCTGAATCTGCGCGCAGGCGTGCTCAGGCTGTGCGGTTGTCTCGATGTCCATCTTGTCGCAGTCGTGAATGTCTGTGCCGAGGTAGAGAGCAGCCCAATGTTAGACTGTGTTCGGTTTGGGGATTCGCTTCGGCTTAGGGTTCGATGGAGGAGGGGGGGTGCGGCAGTTTGGTGATGCGCGCGCCGCGCCGCTGCCGTCACAATCTGTGTAGACACCGGGAGGAGGAGGTGCAGAAGGGGCTGTTGCTGCACTGGGCCGGTGGCGCCGGCGCCCAGGCAGAGAGAAATTACTCGGCGCATGCTGAGGCTGATGAAGAGACTTGCGGTGCGGGGTGGGTTTGCGCAGGGCAAAGGCGGCATTTTGGGTGTTGGTCCTACTGCTGAGAAGTTCGGCGCGGCATGTGGGGACTGCTCCCTGTTGTGCCTGCTGTGTCCCGGCGGTATGCAGGTACGTTCACCCGACGCTGCGGTGGCGGTTTGGTTTTCGCGGAAAGTGGAAATTTCGGCAATGATGTCAAAGTCTCGGAGGCAGCACGGCGGCTTGGCGAACCGCTGTCCGGCGCACGGCTGACAAATCTGGTCACTTACATAGGTACCTACTGAGATTCTTGTCAGGTTCAACATTGGATCGTGAATTATTGATGCAATGCTTTTCCTTCGGCCCCCTTGGCGTGACAGAAGCCCGGTGAACGCCCGCTACTTGATATGGCTCGGCATTCCGTGAAGCAACACATGTTGCACAACTCCATCTAACCACACGTGGATCCGACATTGAGCGTTCCCAGTTCCCAGTTCCCAGTTCCCAGTTCCCAGTTCCAATGTATTCTTTTCTTTCTCCAGACGACTAAGCACATTGATTATAGGTTCCAAGTTTATGCTCAGCGTAATTTCCAACCGCCCATTTGGCTAGATGTGAGAGTCTCTTTTGTTGCTACCTGTCACACTCACTTTATCAACGACTGATGGACGCCATGTCAAAGGTAATGGTATTCATATCCAACGTAAAATTTCACATTTAATACTACATTCACGAAAACGCACCAGGTCCTGGCTGGCTGAAGGGTATTCATCACCGTCATCACTGATCATCTCTTCCACCCTAGTTCATATACCCCATGCATGTCAAATGTCCCTTCCTCCCTGGACAGCACCCACCTTTCAACCCTCACGGGAAGATTGAGAAAAGTTGCGACCCATCCGTTGGACAAGACCCTGACTCCAGCTGTCCATTGTTTCCCGGCAGAATGCACGTGGTATTCCTCTCGCTAACAGGCGCAAACGCGAAGCTGAACTGACCGATGTACGGAAACTGCTGACCCGTGTTGGTCTGGCCAGCTGTTTTTTTTTTCGTATTAGCATCCCAACTCTCAGTCATACATATAAGGGGAAGAGGAGGAACAGAAAAAAAGAGGGAGTGAAAAGAGGAAAGACTCACTCCCATCTGCCCTCCCACCACAGGAGAATAATGTTACAGTATCCCCCCGCTTTCGCCGTCCATCAAAGCTGATACAACCTTGTGTCTTGTCGTTTGTTAACACATCTAACCTCTACTAGGAAAGGAAGAGAGGGGAGTATTGGGTATCAAGATAAACTCACCAAGGCACTAACCACCAACGCCGCCGGGCCATTCCCCTTGTTGTGTTTCCCCCGTGTGACAATATCCCACTTCTCGTTTGCCACGCCGGTACACTCCACCAGAGACACGGGAATCAGGTTCTGCCGGAAATCTCCGGCCGTGGGGTCGATGGAGAGGCAGAGGCCGTTGGGGTCGCGGATGGAAACGCCAGAGAAGGCGCGTGTTGCGGTGGCGTCTCGGCGGTGGGCTTGTGCAGCAGCAGAGGGCTGGAGGGTACCACCGCGTGAGACCGGGACGGGGGTGGTTGGGTTGGAGGTGGAAATGCCGGGGGCTCGGGAGGAGGTCTTGGACTTGGACTTGGTGTTGGCTTGGGCTTTGGTAGTTGATGTTGCTGCCTTGGTGTTTGCGCCCGCTCTGGTTGTCGAGGTTGTGCGCGAGGAGGATGTCGTCAGTTTGGTGTTTGTTCTTGCTGTAGTAGTAGCAGCCGTTTGTCTGGCGGATGTACCGTTGGTGTTTGCGGCAGCTCTGGTCGAAGTTGAGCTGGTACTGCTTGATCTAGTGCGAGCCGATCTGGTATTCACGCCCACTCTGGCTGTTGTCGAGCTCGAGGTTGCCCCTCTTGTGCCAGTCCCTGTGGTGTTTCCCGTAGATTTTGTAGCTTTCGATTTTGTCTTAGTTGTAACGCCGCCCGTGGCCGCCCCGTTCCTGACACTCGATGAATTTTTTCCTTGAGCCGGCACAGCAGACGAAGAAGCAGCGGCCTGAGTCCGCTTGGTGGTGCATGTGGTGCTCGAGGAACCGCGTGCTGTTGCAGTATTGACCGCCGCCCTAGTCGTCGTTGCTGCCCGTGCCGTTGAAGTGTTAGTACCCCCGTTCGTCGCCCCGTTCCCGGCACCCGCAGCTGGTACTCCTCCAACGGTGAACAGTTGAGCTGCATCTCCCTGTTTGCAGCTGGCGATATCCAATACATTTCCTTTAACTGTGATGCAGGATCCGACCTGGTTCCGTGGCTTGAGAGAAAGTGGACCGGCACCGCCGTCAAAAGAAAACACTTGAGAGTCGGTCACGGCTCCGCCTAGGTAGGTAAGGGAGTCTTGTTAGAATGCACGGAAGACAAAGATCATAAGCAACATACCTCCGTCGGCTCGGCCACCACAAGAAAACAGCAAAACTTGGTTCCCAGCAGCCCTGCGCGGATCGAAGTTGAAGCAGGCTTGAGTCAATGTGCTAACAATGAGCATGCCATTGCTGCCCGAGATATGAGCCCCCTTGGTGATAATGTCCCATCCCTGGCCATCGGTTGACCCACAAGCCGCAACCTGGATAGGGGTCAAGTTCGCTCGGAAATCACCAGAGAGTTTGTTGACAAAGAGACATTTTCCGTCCAAAGTCTTGATCTGGACGTTGGAGAACGCTCTTGTTGCGCTGTTATCTCGTCGATGAGCCTCGGCCGTTGCAGCCTCATTGAGTGAAGCGACGGCTCGAGGGTGAAAGGGACCAGCGCTGGCAACAGCGGCCCAGGCGAGAAGATGAGAAAGAGAAGGCATCATGAATCCAGCTTCAAATGGTTTTTTTTTGAAAGGAGCGTGAGAAGTTTGTGCAAAAGAATGGAAACCTGCTCAGCAGGGAACGGAAAATGGTGAGCAGGCCGAGAGAAAAAAGCGAAGACAAGGGAAGGAACGCGAAGCTATTCGCAGCCGCAAAGGCGAAGAAGCCAAGAGAGGGCGGATGAAGGCACCTAGATACTCAACGTTGGGCATGCCATCTACTTATTCCACATTACACCCCTCATGGCCTCCCTCTCTCGTCGAGTGCGCTACCGTCTCCGGAAACAGAAACTACTCCGAACCTAAAGTTGGGACGATAACCGCTGCGCATGGAAGCAGGGACCCATTGCTCCATTTTCCTAGGATGGCTACCTGGTTTCACCACTTGGCCGTGTTTCTCCGAGTTAAGATTCCAGGGGCCAGCCGTGAGCGGTGCCCGCAAAGTCAGCTAGACGTTGAGCCCAGTCGGCAAGGCGGCACAAGAAGGGGTCCAGTAACCTGGACAGGCGCCCAAATCGGCAATCCGTTTTCCTGGGAGCGCCTGTGGAACCGATGGGGGGCTGAGAGAGCGAGCGAGAGGAGGGCTTTGTCGGAAATCTGGATCAACCCCGCGACTGCGGGGACATCCTGGAGATCCTGTTGATCAAAGTTTACCCAAAAATCCCGAAGATTGCCTGCGGTCAAGGACATCTGACCTGGGGAGGTGAAACGGTGCAAGTGAGACGCGGCGCCAAGACCAGGGTCGTGTGGCTTGAGCCCCCCTGAACCTGAGACAAACACTTGGGAGCCCCAACCCATTCCCCTCTCCAGGGGCGCTTTTTGGACCACGCGAGCTCAATCGATCACAGATCCCCAGGTTTCCGCTTTCGCAACTGCATCCCAAAATAGCCAAGACGAATCTGGCCGGCGCGGGTTGGTTCATGCCAAAGCGACGGACTGTTTTCATGGTGGGTTATTACTGTAAAGTAGTAGGACAATGATAATTGGTGAAGCGCTCTTCTCTACCGCCTGGAACTGCCCGTTGCCTAGATAGTACCTACAAGGTAGAATACTCTGTGGATGTCACGCAAGATGAGGGGAAACCGAAGAAATAAAGGGGAGGCTCAAATGTGACCTCTCGGATTTTGGGAACTTTTAACTGCGGTTGAGCACCGACAATTCATGTCTCGGATGAGCCGCATTTTGAGCCGCCCTGCCTCGTTGGTCATCGTGCGTGGGGTATTGAACTACCTCCCTATCCCCATCCCCTATTGTCACGGCCGAATCGACCCCATGTGACATTTCCCAAGTGACAGCGCGCCTTCAGAGACGTCACGAAGAGAAACGGGCCAAAATGTCAAAGTGCTTGTTTGTTGCATCAAGTCTTAAGGGTCAGAGCAACTCGAGCCTGCTGGCATGTTGCCAAGACGGCCCTTCCCCCAAAGTGGGTCTGAACTTACCCCCACTGGTTACCCCACAACTGGCCAGCTCGATAAGAGTTAAGGCCGCGATAACGTTAACCGCAGTGCTTGGCCTGTGCACCACAAGGGCCGCAGCCCTAATCGAAATACCTGCGCCAAGTCCGCTGCCACTTGGAAATTTTTAGCCTTCACATCGATTGGAAGCTTCACATCACGGACGTTCAACCAATTTGCCTCCGCCAAACCACACAACCAGCCGCCAAAATGCCCGGAGGTACTACCGTTCGCGATGTCGATGTAGGTTTCCACCGCTCTCTGTCATGACGGCCTTTGCGACCGGCCCCGAGCAATTCTCGCGCCGTCGGCGTCGCCGCCACTCTCAGTTCCAGAGTTCGGTTGGCCGACAATGATGTACCGCTGGTCAATCCAGCCACGAGGAAGAAATATGGGAGCAGGCGCGAGGGGGTCGAAAGATCTCTGACGACGGAATCATGCTAATGGGTGTTTTCATAAAGGCCCACAAGTTCGTGGCTGCATATGCTGCTTTCCTGAAGCGCCAGGGCAAGCTGCCCGTTCCCGGTATGTGAATATCCTTACCATCAATGCACAACACCTAGATCCCTCGACTCAGACTGACAGAATAAAACAGGCTGGGTTGACACCATCAAGACCGGCCCCGCCAAGGAGATGCCTCCCCAAGATATCGACTGGTTCTACATCCGCGCCGCTTCGGTTGCCCGCCACGTCTACATGAGGAAGACCGTCGGTGTCGGCCGCCTCCGCAAGGTTCACGGCAGCGCCAAGAACCGAGGATGCCGTCCTTCCAAGCACGTCGATGCTAGCGGCAGTGTTGATCGCAAGATCATGCAGGCTCTCGAGAAGATTCAGATCCTTGAGCAGGACGAGGAGAAGGGTGGTCGCCGCATCACTCAAAACGGCCAACGTGATCTTGACCGTACGTTTGGTCCTCTTGTTGGTAGACGAGACTGCTAACAGGTATCGCAGGTATCGCCCAAACCGTTGCTGAGGCTGAGGATGAGGATGAGGAGGAGGATGAGTAAATCATGTCTTCTGGGATATTCACGGGCTTTTTGATGGCAAGGGAAGTAATGACCTGGCAGGCATGAATCTAGATTCCCGGGAGCATCAGGGTTTGGCGTCAAAAATGGATTGCTGGCTTGCTTCTTGATGCCTCAATTTTCCCTCTCCGCCTCCAAGTGACCATAAAGTGATGATGTGTGTTTGCCAGTGTGTGCCAGTCGAGGGTTGTTCCTTCCATTTTCGGTCCGGCCACGTTTTGTTCCTAACCCCCCGAGCGTGCTAACCTTTGCTCCAACTCTTTGTTCTCTCTCCGCAACCACCCGCCGCAGCTTGCCAGAGCCCTGATTCAACGTTTAACTCAGCTTTCCAGGCAGACTCAACTTAGTAGTCGCAAAAACTGTTGCAATTGACTCTCCTCAGTCTATCGCCAACGAGGCGCCTTCGAAAGTTCAAATACACAAGGTACGGAGGTGATGAATCTCCCAAGTTTGACTCACCTGCTGAATTGCTTTTCTTTGTTTCTGTTTCTGTTTCCCTTGGCTCGACCGCGTTCCCTACCCAACACTCCCTCGTTTCCCTCCACTGGAATTCACAACCTCAATCCTCTCCCTTTAAGCCGCACGCTTCAACCCTGCAGAACCCGAAAGGCCTTCCGCATCTGTATAGGTAAGTTATCTTTTGTGTGGCAGTGTCTTTGTTCTCGTGCCCTTTTGCTTGTCTGAACGCGTTTGAACTCCTATCTTTACAATTATATCCTGCGAATGCCATTCTCGCGTCTGCTCCCCCAGTTCATGTTGCCCGCATCCTCCTTAGTCCGGTTCACGAACCTCGGCAAGAGAATTGGGTTGTCAGACTAACTCGGCTTGATCAAATCCTCCTCCTTGTCATAGTCTGCCTCGATGCTGCTTTTTGGTACTATCAGGCTCTAACCCTAGTAGTAGGATTGATACCCTAATTCCCGTGATGGGCGCGGAAGCAGAAAACCAGGCTCGTCCGGGCGACCCCGCGTACAGAATGGAAATCTTAGCTGACGGGGTGTCTGGTCTGACTTCGGACGTCTCGAGTCCTTCCGCGACGAACTGTCAGCATGACGCCAACCAAAAAGACACCGCAGAGGTTTCTTCACAAGTCTTCACTTACCACAATGGAAACCAGCTGGTTATGTTAAAAAGCATGGCTACTATTGACCTTGGCCAAGCGACGAATCGGTCAACAACTGGTTTCATCAGCTCCAAGCTTGTAGTCGGCGTCCGGATGACGGCCATCAGTGGCTGGGTCGGCCCGAAGAACCGCTCCAGAAGCGTTCTTTATAACCCTCTATATACGCAGCTCGTGAGAGATGTCGCCGGCCTTCTCGACTTTGATCTCCCCCCTGACCGGTGGGACTCGGGATACAAGAAACCCCTAGAGGAACATAAAGGCAGATTTAACGCCTGCCATATTGTATGTTTGGGTCAAACCAGATGCGATGTCGGAACTTGCTAACATGGCCCAGGAAAAAAAGCTCTCGGTGTGGTGGGTAAGGAAGGTTATCAGGTTCTGTCTTGACACTCTGGACCTAGGTCGGTTGCATGACTTGAAAGACATAGAAATTCCTGCGCGAATGACGGCAGCAGAAATTAATCTCGATCATGAGCCTTGTCATAATGTTAGTCTTTTGTGTTACTCTCTAGTGAGCCCAACTGACAAACACAGTGTCTTGACTTCCTGCGAGTCCTTGGTGCTGCGACAGGCATTACCTTCAGCACAACAAGCGTACCGTTCCTCATCCAGGGCAAACGGGAGACGATCCCATTTATGGGAAACCCGAAGGACTACAAGCGGAAGTTAAAGAAGACAGCTCGGAAGCCTACGGCCAGGACTGGCCCAGTAACCAAGGAGATTCCGTATTCAAGCCCCCCGAAACATGTATGTCCTTGCTTTCCGGGCCTTTAGGATGAGTTCCTATAGATATCCATATACTGTTATCGCCAGAATTTGCTAACCTGGGCGATATTTATAGTGGCGAAGAATCGCTCCGAACTGCGCCAAGCCAGTGGCAAAACCACTGACAGCGGAGGAGGTGCGCCTTCTCTTCGGGTCCCGCAATCTGGAGGCTACAGACTCGGACAGACGATCCACCCTGCTACACGCAGGCGCAAACAGACACAATAGCGGAGACGAGGACCCTAACATTGGTACCTCCCGAGATGAGGCTTATGGTAACCGCAAAACCACTGGTCATTTCTTGGGGTTACGACAAAAGACACCATTATCCCCCTCCCTCCCCTATAGCGGATCTAGACCCCGCAGGTCTACGACACCGATTGTGAATGAAATTCCAATCATCAATAAGTCGTCCATGACCAGCGGAAGCCCCAAAGCAAACAGCCGTCCTCCGCGAGGTCAAGGAGCTGGCGTTTTAGCTCTCAACTTGCATCGGTTTAAATACACGGCCATCCCCAATTCCGCTCCCACCTCCAGATTCGCGTCTGCATTCACCTCGGCGCCTTCAGCCACGTCCGGCCCGAAGAGAAACGCGGGAAAGAGGAAGAGCACTCGTACCGCCGAACAAGAGACACGGATGTGGAAAAGAAGCGTCTTTGCAAACAGATATCGCAAACAACATGGGATTGCGTAGTCGAGGTACTGTAACGAAGCCTGGGATGGTTATCGTAAACAGCAAGGGATGATAGGGAGATGGAGTTGGGAACGCCTGCGCCTGTGATGATGGTGCCTCTCTTGTTCTGACTTTCCTGCTTCCTCCCAACCTCTCTCATTTTGCTCCTTGTTTTCCCGCTTTTGATCTTTTCGCCTGTCCTGCGGGCCGTTCACCAGAGCAATGACTTGTATTTACGGGAATGTGTTTTCTGACGGGCATCACGGTCGAGTTACCTTGGTGGACGAATCGAGCAGCCCAAGCCAGACAGTGTTGCACCGACGTCTTATGCGAAAAAAAAAAAACACATCGGACACATTGAATCATGCACAAGTGTCTAGCTGGAAGCAATAAAGTCCATTATGAAGAGTACTGAACCTCTAGCCCCAGATTCCGAAACGGCTCGTCTAGCCGGTGCAGATCTACGCCTGAGCCCAAGCTAAATATCAGTGACTTAATCCTTCCCTCCCAGAGCAGGCCAACCCGCAGATTCTGGTCCAGCCTGGCCTTCAGCACACCCCGGTATATATCCCGTTTGTCACCAGCAGGCTTTCCCACTGTGTCCGCCTCCTGCTCTAGGTCTGGATCATCCAACCGCCACTCCATCTTAGCTTGGAAACTGCGCTCTTTCTTCCTCCTCGGTTTATCTGTGATTCGCGTAGGGGCACCTTCTCCATCAACAGCGGTGGGAAGGGCACCCAGCAGAAAACCTGCCGGCCTCCGGTTACTCCACAGCTCCAAGCCAACGGCCCAGTCGCTCTCGTAGCTATAGACATTGAACTCCATCCGCGTCGCCAGCGCGCAGTAGTCCCTTGCCAGGACGGCATATGAGGCGTTGATATTGCCCATTAGCGGGTTGACCGTAAGCGTCGCTGTCAGGGGCGTGCCGCGGTGCGTCGGCAGCGTCGCAAATCGCATTCCTAGTGACATACCACCTGACTTGTTAATCGTGCCATAATACAGTTCCCCGCCGGCGCTGAAGCGGCCGTAAATGCGCTCGCGCTCTGCGGTAGTTTGGCCGTTCCCAGCCGTCATATTCTCAGCTGGTGAAGCGCCGATTCCTGGCTGGTCCCCTGCCACGATAGTGCTGGCATCTCCACCAAAGTTGTAAAGCCCGCGGATACCCAGAAGCCCGCCGTCGGACGAGGCTAGCCCTTCGACTCCGTATTTCCCCCGGTCATACTGGACGAGACCGAGGAGGGTGCCGCCGTTGCGGAGAGACTGCTCGCTGACTGCCGAGAGCTGAACCTGCAGGGAGCGGCTCAGACGCTTGACTACCAGCCCCTCAAGTAGAGACTGGGGGAGGTACAGCCGTCCGTAGAGGAGGCTGCTCCGGTCTTTTTCCTTGTGAGGTTGTGTTGGTGCCGGGGCTTTTAAATTGGTTTCCTTGGTCTGGGAAAGGGGATTCGCCCCTCCCAGCCAGCTGGGGAGGTGGAGAGGGAAGAGACTGGGGCCATTGTGGGAATTATTGAGGCGGGGGGCGACATCATGTAGCTCGCGGTAGGAGCGCAGGAGCGAGGGAAGGGGAATGCGGTCGGACTGGGCGGCGATGCCCGTCAAGGGCACCGAGCTGTGGAGGTAGGAGATGGATCCATCGACGATGCCTACGCTACCGAGGTGGTAGCTGGTCGCAAAGTGGGGAGTTGCGAGGGACGAGAGGGTGAGACGCAAGCCGAGGGGGATCGGGAAGTCGATGAGCTCTCGGGCGGTTGCGTTTAACTCCTTGTAGGTGTTGTCGTCGTGCCAATCGGTCGAACTGTAAAACGCATTGGTGATGTAGTGCATAAACTCGCGCATTTCTGCAGTCGCCAATGCCTAGTTACCGGTTGCTGCGCATTGGTAGATGGTATCGAAAACTACGCCGGATTTCGATAAAGTGTTGGCTTTGGCATTGAACTGGGACCCTGGACTCTGGTGCTGTCCACCAACCTGGATGCGCCCCTGGTGCGCGCGGATCCACAGGGCTGGAGCTGGCCCGAGCTTCGTGGATCCCGTTGGAGCTAGCGTAGCTGCAAGACTGAACTTCATCCTATCTATACTAGCATACGCTAGCAATTATCACAGCACGGCATGACAAAATAGCAATTGAAGATGAGTTTGACAGTATTTATTCAAGCCCGTTGGCCGAAATGCCATTTTGTTTTTCCAAGAGTAAAAACCACTCAGCTCCCGCATCTAGTTCCAAGTTGCTTCCGAGCTACTGGGATCCAGGATGCCCCGCATTTACTTCTCCTCACCAAAGCTGTCGCGTCCGCTCGCAAAGACCTTGTCAAAGTCGTACTCAGACCACCGAATGTTGGGGTTGAGACCAGCAAACTTCCAGACGCCGTCGACCTTGCGGTAGTAGTGGGTGTTGTGGCTGTGGGCGTGGCCCTTGACGGCAACGGTGGTGAGGGTGGCATCAGTATATACCTGGTGGGGAACGCGGAGCTGGTGGTAACCGATGATCTCGTCGTCGGACACCTTCTCCCACTTGGACGCGCCGCTGATGAAGTGTTGGGTGCGCAGGAGCGGGTTTCCAAGCACCGACTTGTCTGAAATCATGGCGATGAACTCCTCGGCCGGCATGGCCTCCCAGAGCTTGTTGAGGAAAGAGCGGTAGTCGATCTGTCCGGCTCCAGTCAGCATTCTGTCCGCGGTTCCAAGAGCAACAACCTACCCGGAGAGTGGGAGCAATGCACTTGCGGAGACGATCCCAGTCCTTGGAGTCGTAGCTGTCGGCCCACTCAAAGGCAGCCTCGGTGCAACCAAGGTACTCCTCAAAGGTGATCTGTTGCTTCTTCTCGGGCATGCTGGGCAATGTTCTTGTGTCAAGTCTGGATTTGGAAGGTGCGATCCGGGACGAATGTAGTAGCACCCAGTGTCTCGACCGGAGAGGGGAACGACGACATATTTATGCCGCCGTCGTTCCTTCGGGCTTCAGCGCGTCGAAGCATTTTGGCGAGTGTTCCCCCAAACACTGTCCGGAGTCTGGTGGGGATGTGCGTTGTGGTCGAGACGGACTTGAAGAAGGCTGGCGCGGGGCCGCGGGGCTGTCTCGTTGGAGTTCCGGCCGGTGAGGGGTCGGTTAGCGCCCGATATGCGGGTGGCTCGCTGGGGAAATGTGCCCCAAACTTGCTCCGACTCGCAGCCTGTCAGGTACCAGATGCCCGTCCTGCATGTCTGGTAATTCGCGACCCCGCTTCTCACGCCGTTGTTTAGTTACCCATTTGGTTATTGACTGCATCTCGAGACTGGTGTTTATAGCGGCCAGGATCAGAAACGGCGTCCGTTCGCTCAGCCGTCTAAATGCCGGCGTGGAGATTGGTAACATTCAGGCCCAAATCAAAGGCATGTATTCTCGCAGTTCCGCGCACGAAAACAACCCTCCTCTCCCCCCTGCAACGGTCAGCCCACCACTAGTCGGGCTGCTTCTGGTCGTGGCGCATCTTGAAATATGCTTGAGTAGCGGAAGATACCGTCCGGCTGCAAGCCGGCCTCCACATTTGACGAGGGACATGGCTTAGTCGTCCGAATCCCCCCAGTCACTGTCCTCGTCGCTGCCGCTGCTGCTGCTGCTGAGCTCGTCACTCACAGAGAATGCACCATCGTCGCTGTCCGAGATCTCAATTGGCTCGTCTCGACCACCATTGGGCAGACTCGCAGCCTTCCGCATGTGCCGGGTCTGCATGCGAGGCCCCGGCTTCACCACAACTGCCTTTCTGGCCACACCGCCCCGTTTGGATGTGTTGCTCTTCCCAGAGTCGGACATGGCCGCTCTTCCCCGCTTCTTGCGCTGTCCTCTGTCATGTTTTACCAGCGACGGCCCACCCCACTTGGTTGAGATGTCGTTGACATCGCCTAACACCACACTTCGTGCACTGTCGCGGTCCTTGCCGTCATTCAGCAGCTGGTCGTAGTTGGTGTATCTGTGGCGGATGTGAGCCAGCACGGCCAGCTTCGCCTTATGCTCCAGGCTATGTGTCTCGGTTCTACCAACGCGTCCACTCCGTTTCTTGAGTGCATGCTGCAGTACTCTCTTCACATCATCCAGTGGCATACGCGGGAAGACCTGCCCCAGAGCCTCCTCAAACCGGTCTCGCGCGGCTGCATCCCGTCGGTCCACGGCATCTGCTCGCTTGGCTGCCGTGGCTTCGGACATGACCTCTACGGCTGAGAAGACGCTCTGTGGACACCGTAGGCCGATGATCTTGTTGTGCTTGTTTACGACCACGTAAACTGTCTGGCCCCGCTCGTACGTTTTCTGCCGGCAGTTCTTGGTGATGTACACGTCCCCTTTGGGCACGAATACGTACCCCGGCGGCATGGGGGAAAAGAAACGCACTTCTGGCTCGCCGGGCGCCATGTCGTCTCGGGCAGACGGGATGCCCTTGGCAGACTGAAGGTGGATGTAATAAACGGAGCTCGACCGGTCGGTATCCAAACTTTGGTGTCGGGACTCTGATGTCCAAAAATGGAAAATTGGGAAGTGAGGGACTGGTCCTCCTATCACCACTGAGTGGCTCGAGTCCTGGTTTTATTCCGGACCTGGGTCAAACAAAGGAAGTCAGGCTGCCCATCGGGATCTCCGTAGTGAACCCCACCCTGTTCACACTGCCCAGGTGGTCATTCGGGGTGGTTTTGGGGTTTGCTTTGTGTCTGGTTTAGGGGTTAGTGAAAGAATGGATGAGCTCGGGGCGAGGTGTTTCTGTGAAGTGATCAAGGAGGCAGGGATGCAAAGCTTAAAAACGCACAGCGCTCAGACGACGCTGCAGCGGGCCGTTTCCAGGGCATTCACACAGGCGCATGTAAGCGGGTCAAATACCCCAATTACACTTTCGACTTGGCAAAGGTGCCTACCAGAGACCCGTGAGAAAGTGCGAGAAGGTGCTTGGAACAAAAGCGTTTACATTTGAAAATTTTCCTTTGCGGTGTTAAAGTCTCTGATATGGGAGTTTGTGAAAATTATGTCGGCTGTCGAAACCCAGGACGGGAACTGACGAGGCCCAAGGACGTAGTACGCCTTGCAAGCTAGGAAAGATAGTATTCACTCAAGTTACCTAGATCGGGAAGCCTCTGATAAGATTTCTCAAAGGTTTGTCACTCAAGAATCCAAGCAAGCCAAGTTCCACTCTCAGACCTCTTAGGGAAGACTTGCATGTCTTACTCTGTGTCTCGCAGAAAGATGGCTTCGTGAAAATCTCGAGCATCAGGGTCTCAACCGCACCTCAATCAGACTATCCCTCTTCATCATCGGCTTCCCAACCACAGCCGTAATCTCCAGCCTCTCATCCACACTCACAAACAGCGCTTCCCACTCTTCGTACGACCTCTCCTTCGCATTGAACATCACCAACATGGTCAAATCCAGGGCACGAACCCGCGCATCTTGCGTCTTGCAAACGACACCCACCTCAGGTTGAACAATATCTGCAACGACAATTCGACTCTCCGGACCCATGGCCTCAATAATCGGCTTTAAAATCCGCCGACAGTACACATCCGACCAGTCATGCAGGATATTCCGCAAGAAATACACGGCCGCTCCCCTCGTAGCCTCAGGCTGTGGATCAAAGAAGTTATGTCCCGCAAAGACCACTCTCTCCTCTACCCCATGCTTTGCGAAGCAACCCTCCGCCTCCCCTCTCATGTCCTCAAAGTCTTGCACGCAAAATCGCAACTGCGGATGCGCCTGAGCGATTGCCGCCGATACGTGCCCAACCCCACCGCCCACATCCACCACCAGACTTTTCTGCCGTAGCTCTCCCCACCCTGGATACGCCTGTGCAATGGCACTGGCCGAATCGGCTGTCTCCCCGGTCGAAAAAGCATCGACGAACTGCCCAAACTTGAGCATATGCTCCGGATGCTTCTCTTTGTACCCGAAGAAGGTATCACCAAAGGCAAGCCGGAAGGCCGTGTCGTCTGGCGAAGCAGAGTCAGGAAACTGAGTGGTGGTATCTATGAGTTTGGATACCGCGGGGAGAAGCTCCGAGAAGCGGAACCAAACTACGGCGCGCATTTTCTCGTCTTTGGCGAGCGGGAGGGACCATGGTGTGTGCTGGATGAATCCCGGGCGGGGCTCGGAGAAGTAATGGTTGGAAATGGCCATTCGGAGGAAACGCGGGAGGAGAGAAGGCGAGAGGCCGGTTTTGGCAGAGAGGGAGGAGATGCTGATGGGGGTGCCGTCGAGGGGAATGTTCTGCGGGATTTGGAAGTGGCAGAGGAGGTGCAGGGCGCCGAGGAGGCTGATATCGTTGAAGGCGAGGTACCGCGTGGTTTCCTCAGGACCGACAGCCAGGGTGTGCAGTTGTTTAGAGGCATCGATTAGCGCGATGCGGGCGGCGGATGCGGACGGATCCGCGTCAAAGGGCAGTTGGAGAGGGCCATTGGGGTCAAAGGAGGGCTGCGGGAGGTTTTTTTGGCAGAGGTAGTCTGTGAGAATTCCGATGTTTTTGGAAATGTCGTCGGCGAGCTGCGTGAGGAGGCTGTTGTTGGTGGCCATGTTGGTGAGGGAGTGGGTGGTGAACTCATCAGGCAAGTATGGTGCACTACCTTGGAGTGAGGGGCATCATCACGGGCTATCCAACCCGCATAGCTGCGAGATAAGGCACGAGGGAGACGGCAGAACTACCAATACCGTCTGTTTCGGGAGCGGGGTGAGTGATGGTTACACAGCTTCGTCTCTGCCTTGATTGGGTATCTCATGTTGGCGTTCGACTCAAGGTCGTTTCAGCTCGCCATCAAGTCTGGTGGGATACACTGTTGGCGGAGGGCATATCGGCGGACTGTACGGGACCATTAGGCATCGAATGAATCATGTCGAGTTCACGTGAGGATTGTCTGCCAAAGAATTGAGCCTTGACGCTTTATTGACGATTAAGACCCCGTCTGGTTGGAGGGTTGAAGACTTTGTGCTTTGCAGTTGGAGGGAAATAAGAGACCTGGGGTCTTCGCCATTGGAATACGAAATACGACTCAAAAAAAAACCAGCCTCGGTCTCCCTTATTCGTAGAAACGGGGTATATGATATGGCCAAGACTTGCGCATTGTGGAAGAAAGTTGCCCTGCCCGTTCCGAGGCTTGCACCACACAGCTGTCCCAAAAATCACATTTCATTGGCTGGAGCTCAAGTGGGTCCCATGGTGAGCTCATATTATTTTTCTACGAAAAGGTCTCTATTGCATCAACAACATTTTGTGCTCTTCGAGCAGTATCTGCAATCTCGTCCTGAATGACGAGAGACGGGATTCGCATACAGGTATGCCAGGTTGTTACTGTGTTGCCTGCGCTGTTGGCGTGCATATTATTCCTTATCGCAGGGTGGGACAGCGGAAAGTCAACTAACCCCTGCAGGCGGGATGATGAAGATGGCGGCCGCCAGAAAAACCAATCTCCTTCTCGCGATTGTTATGCCGTTCTTCTTGACCCCAAGTCCCGATGCGTGGCTTCTTCGGTGACTGTCGTCCGTCCCCGTTGCTTCTTGATTGCAGTTTTTTTTTTGCCAATTGCCCCCCTACACAGGTGTCGTCATGTCGCAGACTAGTTTTAGTGGGGTAGCGGAAGGGGAGCCCTCTATCCGGGAAACCAACGCGGAGACATCAGCAGACGCGCCCAGTCCGCACGTTCACTATGCTTCGAGCGGCGTTCTCAGCGTCGACCCTTCGGCGCATGTCGACTTTGCCAATGTCCAGCGGGTAGACTCGAACCAGTCGGCACCCATCTCGCCCCTTTTTCGCCGTCGAACCGGACGGGCCGGTACCTTCAAACCGGTCGAGGAGTTCGAGGATTATGGCGACCGCGCAGGCTGGCATCGTACGTCAAGCTGTCTTGATCTAGCACTTGCTTGACACTCACTGATACTAATTGACCACAGCTGGCTCTGAGCCGGGCCTTGATCCAAGCAAACCCGACGGCGGCCATGCATCGATGCCCACACTGAAGACTCGATGCGAGATTACAGCTGTCGACTTCTCCCACGAAGAGCTATCGACAAGAAGACTGACCAACGATACCCTGCCCGAGTTCCTTAATAAACCACAGCCGGAGTGGTCCAAGTGTCGCTGGATAAACGTAAACGGCCTCAGTTGGGATGTCGTCCAGACGCTTGGGCAATACAAGAACCTTCACAAACTTGCCCTGGAGGATCTGATGAACACTCGGAATAGGACAAAGGCTGAATGGTATCCGACCCATGCTTTCATCATCCTAACGCTTCAAAAGCTTGTGCACATCGACGACTTTATCGATTCGGACGATTCAGACTCGGACGTTGACTCGGACGATGATGGTTCTCACTCCAGCGTGCGGAGTTCGCCCAGCGAAAAACGCCGAAGGGGGCTCTGGAAGAGACTGCAGAGATTATTTGAGAGACGGAAACGTAGAGCAGCCGAATCCACGCTCGAAATAGGCAAGGAATCCGCGCCCGATGGATCTCGTGGCAAGGCCAAATCCCACATGAACAGCAGCGCAGACTCTGTGAGCTTGGACAGTCTTCGAACTCTGCAAACGTATCGTGGATCACCAAACGATCCCCGTACCATCTACATGGAGAAGAATTCCAGTCTGAGCGGCAGAGACCTCGCGGTGGCTTGTGAACAAGTGTCCATGTTCATTACCCAGGACAACACCATTATCAGCTTCTTCGAGCAGTGGGGAAAGGACGTCGAAGGGCCAATCATCGAACGTCTTAGGAGAGGTGATACAATTGTTCGACAGTCCGTCTCTCCTCCCACGGATATTGCCCAGAGCTAACCTCGATCCCCTATAGATCTTGCGACGCGTCCATGGTTGGCCAGGCCATTATCGACGTTATCATAGACATGCTTATTCCAGTGATCTCCACTTACGGCGACGTGATCGGTGATCTAGAGCTCGATGTCCTGACAAGACCCAATCTCGACCACACGAAGCGCCTCTACATTGTCATCACCGAGATCAACAAGATGTTGACTTTCATCAACCCGATTGCTACCGTCATCAACACCCTCCGCGACCATACGACAGATACGAGCGAGGACACGGCCATAAACCACCTTCAAGACCCGAGCACTGGGGTGATCATCACACCAATGACCTACATCTACTTGGGTGATGTATTGGATCATTGCGTCTTGATGACCGAATCCCTGGAACAGCTTAAAGGTCAAGTGAAAGGAATGATCGATCTGATCTTCAATACCATCACGACGTACCAAAACGAGTCGATGAAGCAACTCACAACGGCCACGATTATTTTTCTCCCATTGACCTTCTTAACGGGGTACTTTGGGCAGAACTTTAGACCGTTTGTTGTTCTGGAAGAAGACATCGGCTACTTGTATGTTCCACCTAAATTTCTTGACCTGGAATAAGCTGACTTGTTGACAAACCAGCTGGAAAATTGCCATTCCAGTTGTGGTCGTCACAACTCTTTTTATGATGCGCAGCATGATCTATGACTACCTCGTGTCTATTGTGCAACGACGGTACATCTTACGGCTGAGACACCGGCACCAGAGGAAACGAAAGGCCAAACGGTTCTAGTCAGACAATGGTAGAAGGCCAAATGTCTCCGTAGTATGACAGCGATGCTGTTTTGCCAAGCCTGGTTATTTGCATCTCTTACTCTATCAGCCGAGAGCAACGGGTGCCGGGAAAGCACTGCCGAGGGCAGGGTGGGGGACAAATGCGTTCGTCAGTGATATGAACCAAGACCCCAGTCGGGTTCCAAACTTCTTCGTTTATTCGCGCCCTTTACGTCGAACGACCCCCAAAGTCTCTTCTTGACGGAGTATAGACCGGTGTTTGTTGTATCCACGATGGCGGCACTTCAACCTGCGGCTCAGAATGGCACAACTCATTTACCCTCTAGCAGTTTGACGGAGCAGCAACTCCTATATATCGATGGAAAGTACCAGAGTAGCTCCGATGGCGCGGCATTCACCGTTCGAAACCCCATGACGGGTGATATTTTGTACGACTGCGCCTCAGCTTCTCTGGGGGATTATAGTGCTGCCATCGACAATGCGCACCAAGCCTTCCAAACATGGTCAAGGATCGGTCCTTCGGTGCGACGCTCGATCTTTCTCAAGGCTGCCGAGATCATGGAATCGTATGTCAACGGAGATGCACCAGAGCTGCTTTCGCAGGAGGTGTCGGCAACCAAGTACTGGATCAAGGTGAACCTACATGCCACAGCTGGCTTGTTTCGAGAGACAGCGGGGCTGGTCACACACATCAAAGGCGAAATAGTCCCTGCGGACCGACCGGGAACAACAATTCTGATAGAGCGGCAAGCGGTTGGGGTGGTGTTTGCGATATCTCCCTGGAATGCTCCTGTTTGTGAACCTTACTTGTGCGTGTTCCGCGCGCTAACATTAGCATAGGTGAATCTCACAGCGCGTGCGATAGCATGCCCTTTGATCTGCGGTAACACGGTCGTCTTGAAGCCGTCTGAGTTCAGTCCAAAGTGTCAGAACCTTGTTATTCGCGCGCTCACAGCTGCTGGTCTCCCCCCTGGATGCTTGAACTTTCTTCCAACCAGCGCCGAAAGAACGCCGCAGGTGACGGAATACGCAGTCAAGCATCCGAAAGTCTTACGAGTCAACTTTACTGGCAGCGACCGGGTAGGAAAGATCATTGCGGGCTGGGCATCGACTGTGTTGAAGCAGTGTGTCCTAGAGCTGGGAGGAAAGGCGCCCGTACTCGTCCTGGACGATGCCAGCCTTGACGATGCTGTCGAGGCTGTAGTTTTTGGTGCTCTTTCCAACAGCGGCCAAATTTGCATGTCAACGGAGAGGGTGATCCTGCACAGCTCAATTGCCAAGGAGTTCAAAGAGAAACTGTTGCAGAGGGTAGAGAGTTTGAAGACGGGAAATCACCTGGAAGAGCCTGGCGTCTCCATCTCTGGGCTTTTTACGCCAGCCTCAGCATTTCGGGTCCTAAATTTGATCAGGGCTGCGGTGGAAGGCGGTGCGAAGCTGCTCGCGGGCGACCTTGAGATTACAGGCCCGAACCGGACAATTCTGTCGCCCCACATTCTCGAAGAAGTGAAGCCAGAGATGGATATCGCGCGCGTGGAGACGTTCGGTCCAGTCATTATTCTCTCGGAATTTGACACGGATGAAGAGGCCATTACAGCAGCAAACAGCAGCGACTTTTCACTCTGCGCCAGTGTATTTTCGCGGGATATCATGAGAGCTCTGGATGTGGCCAAACGGGTCAGGGCGGGAAGCTGCCATGTGAACGGGCCGACGGTTTATGTCGAGGCCACGCTGCCGAATGGCGGAACTGGTGGCAATAGTGGTTATGGGCGGTTTGGCGGGATTGCAGGAGTGGAGGAATTTACAGAGAGGAAGATCATTACACTGGCAAAGCCTGGGATGAAGTTTTTGTTCTGAGCCTCAAGAATCTACGCTGTGCTAGCAATCTGAACAAGGAGATTTTGCTCGGCAGCCAAGTAGCGAATGGGAAGGAGGCCCGGCCCGCCTCGGGTGCTCTGTGTGATGGAGCATCTGATAGGATGCCACTCGGCTACGGTAACATCAGCCGGCATGCGACGTGTAGTGGATTAATTCTTCCGAGGCAGCTGAACAGGACTGAATACGAGGTTTTGGTTGAGGGGTAGTTGCGATTTCTGATGTTGTCACTGGCGAACGATTCCGATGCGGCGTACCAGACAGCGATGCACACAAGCTCAACTACCGGGAGGTGTTGGAATAGTGACGACATTTCTCGTGTCTTGCTTGAACACAATCAATTTCTTGAAGAACCCAATTGTGGATGTGGATTCTCATTGGTTTGGGTATCTCTTTTTTACATGAAGTTGATGAAGACGGGTCAAATCAGTGATGAAGATGCCATAACTCGATTGGTGGAGAGAGACAAATACGAGAGGTTGCGGTGAGGGAGGTTTTCTGTAGGACCTAACTACCGTAATTTTTGCTGGTGTTACTACTACCTAGGTAAGGTACCTTTGTGTGATGGCTGTGAACTTGTGTGTGTATATATATGTGTGTTGTGTCTTGCCAAGGTGTTTGAGGGAATTCCTTTCCTGCTCTCTCAACATACTCAATCTGAACTACCTCTGCGCCTTGGTGCCTAGATCCATACCTACCTATCTACCTAAGTGGTCAAACAAACAATGCATCGGCCAACTCTTATCGCCCTCCTCATCGGCCTTGTTGCCAGCCCGGCTCTCGCCGAGCTTAAAACTTGCGGCTCTGCGCAATATGACCCCAGCCAGGTAGGTACCTAAGTACTTGGCATTGAACTGACTGTGATTAAATTATGTTACTGCCAGTATGTTTGCCACCACTCCAACTTCCTCTGCCCCATCACCTCGGCGGGCGAACCCCTCGCCTTTTGCGCCGGCGCTTGCTACAGCAAATTCATGTACACGTGCTCGTCGTCGCCGCCCTCCTCTTCAACTATTGTTCTCCTCCCGACGGTGTCTGGTCCGTTTTCCCTCGTCGTTGATAACCCTGCCCTCCCGGCCCTGCATGGGAAACCCGTCACGGCGGGCGGGCTGCGCTGGAATTTGGCGGGAACTACCGCGGCGTACTGTCCCGTCGCACAGGTCGGGAGTGATGCTTGTCCTCCGGGGAGAACCACGTCGTTTGTGGCAGGTGACGGAAGGGTGAGTATGAATGTCATGGTCCCAGGGGGGCAGCAGGTTTATCTTGATGCGCAACAATGGACCATGGGCTATACGCAGGCGCATTCGGCGTATGTTCCTCCGGGAAGTCTACGAGAAGGGTTTGGAGCATATGAAGGAGGGGGGTTTGTCAATTTGAACGGCGGTGGCTTGGGTTGGGTCGCTTGTCAGGAAGGCAGCGGAGGGGGTTGGACTTTGCGAGGGAGGAATGAGACGAACGCAGCGGGGTTGGCCGGTTGTACGGGTGTGAATTTGCGGGTGGTGAAGGAGTCGGGGTTTGGTGCTTGGCAGTATACTTAGAGTTGAACCATGAGAGATACTTGTGAGTGAGTGAGTGAGTGTGTGTGTGTGTGTGAGAGAGAGAGAGAGAGAGAGAGAGAGAGAGAGAGAGAATGGCTTGGAGAGAATAATGCAGATGTTTGATGAGAGGATGGTAATGTGTCAGCAATAATTTCAGAGTAGTGTCATCAAATCGAGAGTAAATGAGTGCTGAGAATCAATAACATTGGACTGTTCTCCATTCTGTAAAGCTAAAACTGATACATGTATGCAAACACACCACCACTACGGCCACATACACTGCCGTACTGGAGAGTGTACCCATGTCTTCAAAGGGGTGCTCGTCCTGTATTGCATTTCTCAGAGACCTTCTCGGCATGAAATCCCGTTGCGACAAAATTCCACCCCGCTCCGCTCCCCCGAATCTAGGTACCTAGTGTACCTATGCAATGCAGCATGTTGCTGACTGAGATGATGAGATGATGTGGTCATAACCTTGTTTAAAAACAAGAAACAGCTGCACAGGCCTGAACCCCGCACAACTACCTGGACTAACTTTTTCGGCTTACACATGCATGGCCGTATGCAAGTGCGTTTGCGTTTGCGTTCGCGTTTGCATTTACATGTGCGTGTGCTTTGTGCAACTGCGTATATGCAATCTATTGAGATCGAGATTGAGCCTCAGTGGGAAGGAGGGACGGAGGGAGGAGCTTGGGTTGGGGATAAATATTTTGGGTCACCGCGAAAAACACAGTTCCAGTAGGTAGGTCAAGATAGGTATGATTTGCAAGACCAAGAATCTTATAACACTGTCAACACCTGCAAGCCGTCTCTTGAACAGAAATCTAGGTCTCGTCAGACATTATCGCCACTTCCACCACTTGACGTCGTCCACCATGACCATGGAGGAGCTCAAAGTTTGGGGTGTACCCAAGTTTACGGGCCAGCGAGAGAAAACAGAGATCCCGTAATCCTCTACCCACCTGCCCTACTCGTGCTACCACGCTCAAAAATACCTTGACCTAACTAATTTGGTTTCTTATAGAACCCCGGGACTAGGAGAAGTTCTGATCAAGGTTGTTGCCGCCGGCTTGAACCCTAAAGACTGGAAGGTAGTCATTCCTCCCTCCGTCACTCTCCTACAGACTGAATGCTTACCTACAAGCTAATGGCCAGTTCACTCGCTCCCTTTCCTCTTCCCAATCCTTCAACCCAGGCGACGACATTTCCGGAACCATCCACTCCGCCCACCCTTCTTCGGCGTTTGAGTTCCCTCCCGGAACCCGCGTTGCGGCTCTCCATCGCATGGGCACACCTCACGGCGCCTACGCTGAGTATGCCATCGCCCCGGCGTCGACGACTTTTCACCTCCCCCCAAACATTTCGTTTGAAGAAGCGGCGGGTTTGCCCCTTTCGGTAATGACGGCGGCGTTGGCGCTATACCAGGCTTTGGGACTACCTTTGCCTACTACCGCCCCTGGGAAGAAGGATATTCCCCTGGTGGTATATGGCGGCGCCACAGCAGTAGGGGCCTATGCGATTCAGCTCGCCAAATTGAGTGGGCTGGGACCAATCATTGCTGTGGCAGGAGGAGGTAGGGAATTTGTAAAGAGTTTATTAAGAAAAGAGGATACAGTGGTGGATTATCGGACGGGAAATGTCGCAGGGGAGATCATCAAGGCGTTGAAAGGGAAAAAAGTCAGACATGTCTTGGATGCGGTCTCGGCGAGGAAAAGTTGGGAGGTGGTGGCTGAGGTGTTGAAAGAATCTGGGGGAGGAGGGGAGGTGAATATGTTGGATTTGCCGCCGGATGATGCCAACTGGAAATGGCCCGACGGAATAAAGTTTTCAAGAACTTTTGTGTCGAGCGCGTATTATCGGGTCCATCGACATATTTCTGAGGAACAGGCAAAGGTGGATGGGGATTTCGCCTTGTTTTTCTATCGATATTTGGCGCATTTGTTGGCCAGGGGGGATTTCAAGCCGCATCCGCATGAGGTCTTGCCCGGGGGGTTGGATGGCGTGGTCGAGGGGATTCAGAAATTGTATGATGGGAAGGTGTCGGCTAAAAAGCTGGTCGTGAGGTAAGTCAGTTTTCGTTGCACTTGGTGTAATATGCGAGACTGGGGCGAGACTGACCATGACTTCTGATAGGATCGCGGATACCCCTTCTCTGGGTACTTGTGGTGTGTGAGGGTATAGTTCCATTTGATTGCGCTCCTTAGGAAGCTTGTGTTAGCTTTTTTTCAGGACGAATTATAATGGAAGTTTCTTACCTTCTTCAGGTTTCCATACTTGAATCTTCGGAGCGGTGGTTGATCTTAAAGACTGGACTTCCACTCCTACTCGTGCGCATGCATCGTGACGAGACGGACGTCGGTTCCTGCGAGTTCAGCGGCTCCACCGTCGCTTGAATACGAAACCTGGCTCTTCCCAGAAACTCGGAGATGGAGATATTCGCAGTAACCTGAACCTTCTCTGTCTTCGTTTTGGACGCCACCCTTCGCCTACACGTAGCCACCGACGATGCCGTCACGTCTGGGGCCAAATCTTTGATTGCCTCCCCGCCTGTTGAAACCGCCGCAACAAGCTTTCCGACCCAGTGATGGTCTGCCAGATTGCCTTCATCTAGGAGTCCCTCGTCTCGATCTCGGTCTCGGTGTTGATAGACCTCACAAAATGGGAGCGCTTTGTCGGAGCGCCACCCGTCAGGGTCGGTATAGGCGAGCCGTACCAAATCGCGCTCGTTCGCGGGGTACCATACACCCCACAGAACAAAAAACCCGGCATCCAGCCCGTCAGATGCGCTTGCTGCCCCGTAGAATACCTTTTTGTACAAACAGCCCTCAGTTTCGAAATCTTCAGGGTATGTAGGTAACCTTGCTGTTAGGGCAACAGCGCGCCGCACCTGATACTCTGGGAAGAGGAGATTGGATGTCAACAAGAATTGGGCTTTGGGTAATTCGAAATAATGAGTCACCTCGGGTTCATGGAGGATAATTTTGCGTTTTTCAAGTTTCGAGTGGTCGAATCTGACGAAGAGTTCTTCGCCTACAGTTTGGAGATTCCATGTTATTCCCCTGATCAGCTCTTAATCTTTGAGTGTCCGGAGACAGGATGTGGGGAAGAACGGCAACCTACCTATGCTTGCTGCATCGTCGTTTGTTGAAAATGTGTTCGAGACAGGTCCCTCGTTAACAATCACATACTGACAATGTTCGAAAGGGTGGCCGAGCCACAAGCGGCTGAAGAGGCGAGCGGAGTGTTTGTTGGGCCTCAACAGAAGCGCGGGGGACACAAACAAGTCATTGACATGACTGCAATTCAGAATGGCCAGCCACACCTCTTGTACATGAATACCAGGCGAGAGACCCTTGCTCTCAATCTCACATGGAGCCACATGGACATCCACCTCGATGCCCGTGCTCGATATAGCGATACGTTGTTTGCCATTCAGTTTCCGCACTGGCTCAAACAAGTTTCCAGATCGGAAGTGAGCAGGATGGCCCGCCAGCAAGGAAGATGGAGGCCAATACGGCACGCCACTTTTGATGTTGTTGTCTTGGCGATAAGGCTCACACTGCCAGACGAGAATGGTTTGGTCGTTGGAGCGACGGATGATTTCTTCTTGCAGACGATGGAACGCCTTTGCGCTGCCTTCGCCGTACAGTAAAGGCATGTTGACGTTGAAAACCCCCATTAGGCAGTAGGCGATATCCTCGACGCGTGTTGTTTTTCGATGTGCTGCCCACGACATCTTGGTGCTGATGCTGTGAGCGTCGATACGAATGGCCGAGAATAAGCGGGCTCTCTCCCGGCAGTCGTCGCACGCCTGGACAGATTGCGGATTGTCAGGGTGCACTCCCATGACCTCGCAGGGCTGTGACATGGAGAGGGTAGCGCTCAAAACGCCCACATCGATGCCCGTAATCTTGGAAAGACCAAAAGACATTTCGAGGCGATTGCCAAACCTGGTCCAGGACGCGTCGTAGAATTGCACGTCCAGAGGCGCGATTAGCTCCTGCAAAGTCCACCCACGAGTGAACCATCGACTGGTAGATAGCTCATCATCACTGCTGCCGTGGGTGTAGTCTTCCAGGAAGGCGTAGCACACTCTGGACTCACGATACCAGGCAAACATGGAGTTGATGGCCTCGGAGAGCTCGGCGCTGCTGGACTTGTCGATGCAGCACGTGTCGACCCAGATATAATTGTAGCCGTCGTTGAGGGCAATCTCAGCACTCTTGAGCACCTTGAAGAGGCCCGTTCTCCCGCAAGATCGGAGTTTGGCTGGGCCATGTCGGGCATGGTCATACAGGACCTCCTCGGAGCCCCACGTATGCGACAGAATGGCGTACGGAGGCTTTTCTTTTGTGGTAAAGTATTCGAGCTCAAGCAAGGCTGTATTAAGAAGCCTCATTTTGACAGACTTGGCAGTTGGAGCCGTTTGTGGGTGCAGGAGAGATGGACAAGGTGACCTGGGCACAGAGACGGGCGACCAAGACCCCGCAGTCCAGCTCCTCGATCTTGTTGAACAACTGGAAGGCACCACCCCCAGAATTGGAATTTCCCCACCACCCCGCCAACCACCGTTCTGCTCTCTCCAGTCTTGCTTCTCCAATCAGCTACCTAACGAGGTCATCTTCTCTCTTTCTGCTCCTCCACGTGATTTGACATCCTGTCCTAGCAACTGTATTCCCGATGCATTCGATGCATTGTACATCACCGGCAGAAGCCGTCGTTCGCGGGAACCATAGATTCCGGCATATGGCAAAGGTCTCAATTAAATTCCCGTGCCCGTCGGCTGCTCATCAGCCTATTGAGCAAGCACAACCTCATTGGGGGAAGAACTTGGGCTCACCGAGGGGAAGCAAGACGGTTGGAGAAGTCTTCAATTGCTGGAATGTAAATCTTCCTCGGACCGGTGCGTGTAATTGACCATGTTACCAAATATGTCATAATCTGGTTCGCGAGAAAAGGTTTCCGAACTCTGTTTAAGAGGCAGTGACGGACAAGTCGAGGCGTCTAGTCCTCCGACAGATTCACAATCCTGACAGCAAAACTCATTCAACTTGTTCTCCGCGATAGCATCACCATGGCTACCACGCGCGGGGGTGTAGCAGTCTTACAGCACGGCCCCCTCCTCCTCTTCGCCTTTCTTCTCGTCGGCCATGCCCTATCCGCCCACACTCGCGGCCGCAGCAGCCTCAACGCCGAGTGGCGCTTCCGTCGCACGACCGACAGCCCCGATGGATTAACCTACGCAAAGATGAAAGCGTGGATCATGCCTTCTGCCAACAATTTCATCGTCGATTCCTCCAAGCGTTACAGCCAACCTGCAGACCAGCCCGCCAATGTCAGCTTTGCGCAGCCGTTGTTTGATGACAGCGCGTGGGAGCTGGTGGATCTTCCACATGATTGGGCGATTAAGGGACCGTTTTACACGGGCAGAAGCCCGACGGTGGGACCGGGAATGGGCCGTCTACCGAGTCAGGGGGTGGGATGGTATCGACGGAAGTTTTCGCTCACCGAAGCGGAAACGGCCAGTTCAGTATACCTGGATGTGGATGGAGCCATGTCGTATGCCATGGTGTGGATCAATGGGCGTTTTGCAGGCGGGTGGCCGTACGGCTATGCGTCGTGGCGGGCTGATCTGACTCCGTTTGTGGTTGCTGGAGCGGAGAATGTGGTGGCGATCAGACTGGACAATGCTGTGGAGAACTCGCGGTGGTATCCGGGTGCGGGACTATATCGCAATGTGTGGCTGACCAAGGTGAGCTCGACGCATGTCGGTTACCAGGGCACGTACGTCACCTCACGTCAGGTTTCGGCTGCATCGGCGACGGTGGATTTGGTTGTTCAGGTGGAGAATGCGGCGGCAAGTCGTGCTGCCCAGGTCCAAGTCGCAACGGACATCCACTTATATGACATGGCTGGCGACAAGCTCGGCGAAAAGGTGGCGGAATTCCCTAAAGCGACCACCAGCGTCGAGGCCGGTCAGATCAAGTCGGCTAACGCATCCATTGTCTTGTCCAACCCCAAACTCTGGGGACCGCCTCCAACACAAAAGCCCAACCTCTACGTGGCCGTGACGCGAATCCTGTCCCAGGATGGCAGCCAGGTTCTTGACACATATGAAACCCGTTTTGGGATCCGGTCCCTCGAGTACAAGAATGATGGACTCCGCGTCAACGGTGAAAAGGTTTTCCTCCGCGGCGTCTGCCAACACCATGACCTCGGCGCCCTCGGCTCTGCCTTTTACCTCCGCGCCGCTGAGCGCCAGCTCGAAATGCTCATCGACATGGGCACCAACGCGATCCGCACCTCGCACAACCCGCCCGCACCGGAACTCCTCGACCTCACCGACCGTTTTGGCTTGTTGGTCATTGACGAAATCTTTGACACGTGGAACAGCCACAAAACTCGCAATGATTTCCAAACCATCTTTTCCGACTGGCACGAGCCAGACCTGCGTGCGTTTTTGCGTCGCGACCGCAACCACCCTTCTATTTTTGCTTGGTCCTTTGGCAACGAAGTATCGGAACAATCTTCCGCCCAAGGTGGCGCCACGGGACGTGCCCTGAAGGCCATCATCAACCAAGAAGACCCCACCCGTCTCACTACCGCGGCCATGAACTCTGCGAACCCCAACGCCGACTTGCCGGGAGTTACGGACCTCATTGGTCTCAACTACCAAGGCGAAGGCGTGCGGAGTGCTTCTCCGCAGTTTCCGGCGTTTCGGGCAAAATTCCCAGAGAAAATGCTGTTCAGCACTGAGAGTGCTTCGGCCATTTCTTCGCGGGGACAGTATCTTTTCCCGGTGGCGTCGTCGAACAATGCCAAAGTTTCGGGATCCGCGGGCGGTGGGAACGCTACGACAAAACAAGTCAGCGCCTATGATATTTACGCTGTGGATTGGGGATCCTCCCCTGATCGTGTCTTCGAGGTTCAAGATCGCTACCCCTATGTTGCGGGCGAATTCGTCTGGACCGGATGGGATTACCTGGGCGAGCCGACACCCTATGATTCTCGGAGTAGCTATTTTGGGATCATTGACCTGGCGGGGTTTCCTAAGGATCGGTTTTATCTTTACCAATCTCGGTGGAGGTCCGACGCAAAAGACATGGTGCATATTCTCCCGCATTGGGATTGGGTAGGACAGAGAGAAAAATTGGTTACACCCGTACATGTGTTTTCTACCGGAGACGAAGCTGAGTTGTGGGTCAATGGAAAGTCCCAAGGAAGGCAAAAGAGAGCGCAGTATGTGTATCGGTTCCGATGGGATAATATCACCTACGAACCGGGTACGTTGAAGGTGGTGACATATGGCAAGAACGGACAAGAATGGGGCAATGCGACGGTAAGCACACCCGGGCCTGCCAAGAAATTGGAGTTGTCACTGTATAAAAACCGGACGGGAATTGCCGCAGATGGAACTGATCTGGTGTTTGTGACGGCCAAAGTGGTGGATGAAAAGGGTGGGTTCAAGGCTACGGCGACGGACGAGATTTCGTTTTCGGTACAAGGGCCAGGGGAGGTAGTGGCGACGGATAATGGGGATCCCACGGATTATGTGGCGTTTCCGTCGAAACAGCGCAAAGCGTTTGCGGGACTCGCGTTGGCGATTGTCAAGGCGAGGAGGGGAGCGGTCGGGCAGATTGTGGTGACGGCGGAGGCGAAGGGGTTGGAGGGGGGACAGGCCGTGGTGAATATTTTGCCTTGACCAAAAAGGGGGTACTTATCTTTGACTGTAGAAATAATGGGGAACGAACAGTCAACTCACCCATGTATTGAGATGATATATGACGCCAAAGCAATGTGATTCGTATCCATAAGCCCGAAGTGATAGTTACCTCCGTCTCCGAGGCACGAGCTCCCCACGCTCTGCAGCCACTCTATCATAGCGCCCATCATCCTGCCACCCTATCGCATATTCCGTGAGGTCCAACTTAGCCAGCGTGGTTCTCAGATAACCAGCCTCACGACTAGTACCGTTCTGTAAATGTAATACACGGTATACACCTGAAGTTTCGCTTTTTCAAATCACCTTGCAGGCCCAGCAGAAATCCGTTTTACAATTCCGGCATTGCATATGGTCACATCCTCTGTTTTTATCCAGGTGTACGCCACAGCCCTTTTTCGGACAGAGTTTACTGGTGACGGCCAAAAGGGTTTTTGTGCCCTGGATATTTTCGATGCTGTCCCGGTGGAATTTCGCAAGAGCGGCCACGGCGGCGCTGTGCTGCCGGGGCTTTTCATCCTTGCGAGCGGCCTTGGCGGCGAGGAGATGGTCACAGAGGGTGACGTCGACGTTGTTGCAGGTGAAACAGTTGAACCGCGAGCATTGGAGACATTTCCATTCGGGGAGGTGTCTGTTCGAATTTTCTGGGTCAGTAAACAAAATCTTTAATTTAATTTTTGAGTTTAAAGGTAGTAGGAAGTTGAGTAGGAATACCTCCTGGCAAATGGATTTGGCCGTTTCCGCACTTGCACCAGCGGAAAAGGCGTTCTTGCAAAATGGCGTCTATGGCTAGTAGCTTGTCGTAACTTTCAAGACAGAACATTAGCTCTAACACAAAAAAAAAAAAAAAACGGGTAAGGTCACTCACAACTGGATACATTCTGGCCCAACCAGCGCCCGCACTCTCATGGGATGTAAATCCACTCTGCATTCTGGATCCAGACACTTTAGCTCGCGCAGACGGTTTTCCCGAGTTTTGGTTTCTAGATCGGTCCCCATACAGTCATTGCAAACGTTTTGGTCGTGGTTGCATGTTTCGTACAGGGCGGCTCGCGAGGGGAGGCTGGCCGTGTCAAAGTGCACTTGGCATTCATAGACCATGTATTTCTCGACGAGGTCGAAAAAGAGGCTATATTCTGTGTTAGTGATCCTGTCTTTCTCTCCTCTTTTTTTCTCTTTCCTTTTTTTTTCTCTTTTCTGTTTCTTGGGAAGGGGGTAAACCAAATAGAATAAAAAAAGAACATAATCGAAATCCCGTTGAGGAAGACTCGACTTGGCGAGTATATCCGCCACCATATCCTCGTTGAACCAAACAAGCCGTCGACAGCCCTCTCTGCGGCAACTCAATTTTCCACAGAGGATATCATAAATGAGATTCTGATCGCAGTCATGGCAGACACCATCCCGAATGCGAGTGCGGATGCTGTTATTTGTCGCCCCAGGCGCAGTTAATGTTCTATGCTGGCGACTGCGACTGGCACTGGCGGTGGTGGTGAGGGGACGACTTTGTCCATGCCCTGCCAAACAGCGGGTAGTTTTCCAAAATGTCGAGGACATGGTAGCATGGTGGCGGCTCCCGTATATTTTTCTACAGAAAATGCAGGTATAATGATGAAGACCTCGTGTAGTTTTCATAAAGTGCCGGTTCACAGCCTGGCAGAGTTGCTGGTCATGGCTGTTGGTGAGACTCTGGTCTTGGTTGGCCATGACCATGACACAATGGTTTCACTCTGAATGGGTGTTTCACTCTAAATGAATAGGTAGGTAGGTAGAACGATCGGGGTACGGGTCTGGTTCCAATGTTGGTGTTGGGATTCAGTTTGAGACAAAAGCTCTTCTAAAGCGTGGGAGTGAACGTCGTGGTTATATTCTAGATAAAGGTAGGTAGACAGGCGCCTTTCTCGGGACATGACTTGGAACCACAGGATTTCGATGGGTATCTGGAATATGCCTGTCTTTTAAATCCTGAGGCTTTTGAGGTGGTGAAACATGCCGGTCTTTTGGAGAATTGGGCCTTTTGTTTTGGAAAGATTAGGCCTTTTGAGGCAGGTAGTGAGGCATGTTTTTCCAAATCTCGGGCATCATCGTGATAAAACTGGGCATCGTAATAAAGGCGACCTGGCTGACCCTGCTAAAACACAGTAAAAGTGCCTGCGACAATGACATCCTTATCATCTTGGTTATTTATAGAATATCATCCCTAGATCTCTTCGTTTGGGATCTCATGGCTTTGTGATCTAATAGAACCATGTAGAGCCAACCAGTCTTTTTCCGAATCTACTCTTTACTATAAAGCGGCACAGCGTCTTCGTCACTGCAGCTAAAACTCCCCACTATCATCACATCAAGACCACTGGACACCAAAAAACCCTTTGCAACATCAAGAACTCCCAAGCCATCATTACTTGGGGAGCAGACAACACACTCGTGATCGATGAGATCAACACGAACGGGGGCAACTCCCAAACCATCAGGGGACTGCCTCTGCACTACACGGCCAAGGACCTCAAAGTCTCCATCGCTGAAGCGACAGGCGATGCTTCAGATTGGTCGTCAATCATTGCCTTTTTCGTTGGCAAGGAACGGGCAAATGGTAAAGTAGACTTACACGAGTTCTTTTGATGTCTCTAACATATAGAATATGCAGATGCGGACCAAGTGTCTTCCCACAAAGTGAACAGCGTTAGTCAATTTTCCTCATCCCTCACCCCTGACGCAACATTAACTAACCAGGTATCCCACCAGGGTGACACTACTTACTTTGCTCGCAACACCGAGCCGCCCCCCGCGTATTCATACCCCTCGCCCTCGCCGACAAACACCGATATCGAAGCAGGAACCATACATGTAGTCCCAATCCCAGTCGACGACAAAAAATCCATCAAAACCCTCTACTTCACCAGCATGGACGGCCGCTCCCTAACTCTCTCGGACCTGCCCGTCACTATGAAAATCAGCGACGTCTCGAATAAGTTGGTCAAAGAAAAGAACTTGCCCGGAGGGGTCAAGTTGCGGTTTCTTTGGGGTGGCGTCACCTTGAATGAGCGTGCGTTCTCTCTCTCTCTCTTTTTTTTTCTTTTCATTCCCTTGAGACCCATGTCCTCCAGTTCAATTCAAGACAGTCTGGTTTTGGTTCTGGTTTTTGGTTTTGGTTTCGTTCAGTTCAGTTACTGACAGTGAAGAAGATAAAATAGACCGGTCTCTGATGGACTACAAGATTAACCATGTAAGTTTTATATCTCAGGGGCCTTGCATGTGGTTGAAGTGAAGACTGGTCTAACAGGTTGACAGGGAAGCACGATTGAGGTTGTGTGGCGTTGCCCTGGTGGTTGAACGGGAACAGAACTAGGGGTCCTCTCACTAGTTTCTAGTTCTAGTTCTGCTTGAGCAGGGCACAGAATGATTGGGACAGACAGACAGACAGACAGACAGACAGACAGACAGACAGACAGACAGACAGACAGACAGACAGACAGATGGGCGGCGAGAGAGAACCAAGATGAGACGGTGAACATGACAAATGAAAACCTGTAAATATGGTTATTTGAGCGAATACCAAGGTGTTATCATTAGCAACGCTCATAGGGCGGTTAGATGGATTAGGCTTCATTTTCTGTGCTGTGGAGGATGTGACATGTATGTGCCTGACCGAAGTTCGATTCATTACTGTGGCTGACAGGGGGGGACGAAACATATGTGCCATATGAATACCTAGGCAATGACAAAGGCCCCTAGGCAAATTCATACTGTGAAAGAAAGGACGATAACGTGCATGATAAGCGAACGGTACAGACAAGCGAACGGTACACTTTCTTGGCACAACACGACCTTCCCACTTCTTTTACCAATCCTACTACCAATTCACAATGGATTCGCTTCCAAAAGAATCAAGGCTTACTCTTGCAATTGAGGCTCTTAAAAATAATTTAAAGCTTACTCTTCGATACGTAGCTACAATTTATAACGTACCTTTAATGACACTTTCCGCCCGACGCGATGGCCGGCCTGTACGATGCGATATTCCAGCTAACTCGCGTAAGCTTACGGATTTGGAAGAGAAAACGATTGTTTAATATATTATTGAGCTATGTGTACGCGTATTCCATCCTCGGCTCTCGTACGTGGAAGATATGGCCAACCGATTGCTACGCGAACGCAACGCGCTGCCTGTTGGTGTACGATGGGCTTACAATTTCGTTAAGCGCTAACCAGAACTTCAAACGCGATTTACGCGTAAATACGACTACCAGAGGGCCAAATGCGAAGATCTAACAGTTATTCGCGAGTGGTTTGCACTTGTATACAATATTAAGGTTAAATACGGTATTTTCGATAACGATTTGTATAATTTCGATGAGACTGGGTTTATGATGGGCATTATTATTGCCTTTATGGTAGTTACTACCTCAGATGGCCGTAGTAGGGCCAAACAGGCCTAGCCTGGCAATTGAGAGTGGGCTACAGTTATCCAAGGAGTCAATGCCTTAGGCTGGGCCATCCTACCATTTATTATCTTGGCTGGGTAATACTACCTCGCTAATTGGTATTAAGAGTGCAACCTTCTGGCCTCCTGGCGTATTGTAATAACTGATAACGGGTGGATTACTAATGAGAAAGGTATGGATTGGATTCGGTACTTCGATTTCCATATAGTATTTCGTACGAAGGGCAAATATCGGCTGCTTATCCTTGACGGCCACGATAGCCACTACTCCGAAGAATTCGAGACCTACTGCCAGGAGTACAACATTATTATACTCTGTATACCTCCGCACTCCTTATACCTACTTTAGCCATTGGATGTTGGTTGTTTTGGGCCGTTGAAGAAGGCGTATAGCCGCTAAATTGAGCAGTTGATGCGGATGAACATTACATATATTAGCAAGTTGGAATTTCTCTATGCGTTTAGAGAGGCGTTTTTTGCTTCGATCATAGAAAAGAATATCCAGGGGGGTTTTGCCGGAGCCGGCCTTGTGCCGTACGACCCAGAGAGGGTGATATCTAAGCTGGATATGCGTATTCGGACCCCAATACCCCCAGCCTCAAGCCCAGGTATAGTACTACCTTGGGTCTCCCAAACGCTATATAACCCTCGAGAGGCTACCTCGTAGTTAACATTTATCAAAATTCGAATTTCCAACCATTAGGGTAACTCTCCAACCTTAATGCTAACTGCTGTAGATTGACTAGCTAAAGGTACGATGGCTGTTATGTACGAGGTGGCCCTTTTACGTACGGAGGTCTTAGCATTACGAAAGGTTAATGAGGAGCTTAGTAAGCGACGGAGAGCCAAAAAAACACGTGTGCGGCTTGGAGGGTCACTTACTGTATAAGAGGCACAGGATCTACTGGATCAGAAGGCTGTGGGTGAGCAGTTGGTCCAGGAAATACGACAAAATGGTGGTGGTGTAGGGGGGTCTCGTACGAAGATTCGGTGCTGTGGCGTGTGCGGCAAGCCTGGCCATAATGCACGTACGTGCAAGGAGGCTGCAGAATTATCTGATTTATCTGTTTCTGATTCAGTTATTGTAATTTCCTAGTGTGGTGGTTGTTTAATTGAGGATAGTTCTGGTAGGGTGGTGGAAAGTGTACCGTTCGCTTGTCTGTACCGTTCGCTTATCATGCACGTTAGAACAACTATAATTCTCTCACAAATACCAGAGAGAGCAAAAGTGGTTCCCATGCAAAGATCCAGTCCCATTACACAGTAGAGCCCCATATCTCAAGAACCATCTTTCTTTTATTTGCAACCTATATTTCCCTTCCCTAAGAAACAATATGTACACTGAAATGCGAATATGCTGTATATGCAATAACTTTGTACAGAGAAAGAAAAATTTTCCTACGCCGCGGTGATGGTGCCCTTGAGCCGGATATCCCGCGAGCTTGCAGCAACGCTGACACCAAACTCTCCACTCGGCACAATCCAGTTCTGGGTGCGAGTATCCCAGTAGCTGAGATCCTTGCGGCGGAGGTTGAATGTCGCGGTGCCCTTGGCGCCTGGTGCCAACTTCAACTTGGTGAAGCCACGCAGCTGCTTTGGCGGCGCAGTCGGGGCCGACGAGGGGAGGGTGATGTAGAGTTGGGCAACTTCTGCACCCTCAACACCGCCTGAGTTGGTGATGGTGGTAGTGACCGTGGCAACCACTTCGTAGAGATCGGCACGTCCGCCGGGAACGGTGGCGCCGCTGGCTGGACCAGCCTTGGCAGTCGAAGTGACCGAGATATCAGAGTACGTAAAGTTGGTATACGCTATTCTCCTCAGTTAGCTCAGTACTAGGCGCCCATTCCCGTTACCCATAAGAAGAACGAGCAACTTACAGAGACCAAATCCGAACTCGTAGCGGGGTGCAATGTTGGAGCGATCAAAGTGGCGGTAATCAACAAACAAGCCCTCGCTGAAGTTGTCATCGCCACGGGCGACCTGAGTGCCATAGTCGCTCTGGCTCTTACCGATCGTGTAAGGGAGCTTGCCAGATGGCGAGACCAAGCCGTAGAGAACATCAACCAGAGCATTGCCATTCTCTTGGCTGGGCAGACCAGCCCACACAATGGCCTTGACGGTGGGGAGTGCCTGGATGGTCTCGAGAACAATGGGTCCAACGCTATGGACAACGACAATGACGTTTTGGCCGGCCTGGGCGACAGCCTGAACCAGCTGGTTGCCGTTGTGCCAAGGATCGAGGTTAGGACGGTCGCCGGCAACACCCTGAACGGTAATGTATCCCTCGCCAGAGTTGGCCGTGATGAAAACAAGAGCGACATCGGCACCCTGGACAACATTTTGGACGCCGCTGGTGCTGTCGCTGCTGTGGAGGGCAAATTGGGTGCCATCGGACTGCGCCCGCTGGCGGAGGGCGTCGGCGGGAGCAACGAAATACGGATACTCGGTCGTGCCGGAACCCCAACCCATGCCGAGCGCGCCCGTGTTGCAGCCCCTGTCAACACAGGCGTTGGCACCTGCCGGGTTGACAACGGTAGAGGAACCGACGACAGCAATCCTGCTTGGCTTCTTGAGCGGAAGGATGCCGCTGTTCTTGAGCAAGACAATGCCATCCCGAGCAGTGGCACGAATGTTGTCCTTATGGTTGCCGCGCACATTCGCCTTGAGGTTGATAGCAGGATATCCCGTGTTCTGCTTCAGGAGATACCAACTCGCAAGGATACGCCTGCACATGTCGTCAAGTCTGGCCCTGGGGACCTGGTTGCCATTGACGGCGTTGCTGAGCTGCGGCCCCCACAGAATGTTGCGGCCGTTGAAATCGCTTCCAGGCATCGTCATGTCCATGCCATTATTGGCGGAGGGGCTGGTCGAATGTTGGGCATTCCAGTCGCTGAGAACATAGCCCTTGAATCCCAGTTCGTTCTTGAGGATGCCGTTGAGGATCTTGTCGTTCTCGCAAGCCCACGTGCCGTTGACCTTGTTGTAAGAGCACATGACGGACGCGACGTTGGCCTGAACTGAATCGGCAAACGGCCACAGGTAAAGTTCGTGCATGGTGCGATCATCCACGTTGCTGCTCATCGTCTCGCGGTTCAGCTCCTGCTCATTGGCGATGTAGTGCTTTACCGTAGCTTGAACACCTTGAGATTGCAGACCCTCAATGGTCACAGCCGAAACAATACCCTGCAGGTATGGATCGGCACCGAAGCCTTCCCAGTTACGTCCGCCATTGGGAAGCTTGCCCAGGGGCCCAGGAGCCGGCCCAAGGATAACGTGGATACCACATCCCCGCGCTTCCGCACCGAGGTATTCTGCACGCTGCCGAATAAGGTTGAGATCCCAGGTTGAAGCGGCCTGGATTCCGGGAACAAAGGCGTTGGTACCCGTGCCGAAACGAATACCCAGAGGGCCGTCTTGGAGACAGATCTCAGGATATCCGATGGAGCTGATACGCGCAGTGTTGCCGACACAAGCCCCCTTATTCCAGCCGACGCCCGTCACCATGGTGATCTTGTCAGCTTGCGACATCCTGGCCAGGGCGGCATTGGCCTGAGTGTACGCATCCTCCCAGGCTTTCGGGCCCTTGGGTTGAGCGTGGACAAGTGACACCACACCCAAGAGGGCGCTGGCCGTGAGCTGGAAGTACATGGTGAAACTGCTGAAAGGTATCGGTCACTCTAAAAACTCCCAACTGCCCTCCATCTCCTCGACCAGTCTCGGGAGGCCCCAACGGGCCACTTATAACGGCAAGACATGGCCAGGGTCGTCAGGCGGAACCCAATGCCCAGACGCGCCGAGTCGGAAGACGGCGATATTTAATACAGGCCGCGGTGGCATTTTGACCAACTTCTCCACAGGTTCAATCTATGGTCAGAGAGACCACTCGTGGGCAACAGTGTTTTCGGCAGCAGGTCCCCGAGCTTTCTTGCCCAAGCCAATGGTGGGAAAAAGTCGTGTGCGTGGGATAAATGGCGGCCGACTGGGGGTAGCCCTCCGGCACTCGAGCCATTAGCAGAAGCCAAGATCAAACACGGCCGTCTGTTTCGAACTCGTTGTTGGCGATCTCCATAGCCGGGCCGCATTGCCAGATTAATTAGCCACTATATCGCGCAGTGGCCGCAATGCCACCGTCTCTAACCCCGCAAAATCACCTTCAAATACCGCCGCATACCGAGGGCGTGACGTCGAAAAAATTCCCAATCCGGCCATAGTTCCCGTGCGTGGCGTTCGGGTGGCTTTTTCCCACATTCAACGTTGCCGTTCCCCGCCATCGCGAGTCTTGGCCACCATTCCAAGTTTAATTACCAGACCAGGAACTGGTTTTTCCAGTATCCGCGCGAACAATTCTCCGTCTGCTCTGTTACCGTTGTAACCCCCAGTTGTTCTCGTCGATTTGTGAGTTGCCGAGTTTCTGGGGCTCAGCGTGGCCAATCATATACGACGAAGAAGCAGGGGACAAGCGCTGATGGAGGTAGATCACGAAAAAAAAAAAAAAGGCAAAAAAAGC